>Ga0180007_10001066_pt1 | contig 39518 bp, 42 predicted proteins | sample MM_PC_MetaG_FD_121122 | JGI IMG/M metagenome (GOLD analysis project Ga0180007, IMG submission 121122) | Groundwater microbial communities from the Aspo Hard Rock Laboratory (HRL) deep subsurface site, Sweden - MM_PC_MetaG | ecosystem: Environmental > Aquatic > Deep subsurface > Groundwater... | reverse complement strand
ATAACCTTGTTTTACTGCAGACAATTTCTTACAAAATTGGCATTTTGTTTTCATAGCATTAACCTCCTTTCAGAGAGGTTAAACTATCAAACTATATAAATCTGACGTTAATTGGACAGTATCTCTTGCCTGTCTCTTATAAGTATGTTATCAATCAATTTCTTTATTTCATCAGTTTTTATTTCACTTATCTCACTGTATATGACGTGAGAATTTTTGTTTAAAGGCCCCATATGCTCCAAACTTAGATATTTGGGAATTAATGCAATTAACTTTGTTTTAGCAGCCCATGCTAAATGCATGGGACCACCATCCGGAGCAATTATTAAATTACTACGCTTGAAAAGAAGATAAACCATTCTAAGACTTTGATTTATACATCTTATAGCTCCTCTATTCCTCTTCCAAAGATAATTTATCTTTTTTGCATTACTTCCAACCAAAAAAATGTCATATTCAGGATAACCACCTCTAATATACTTAATAATGTTATTAAATTTGTTTAAGGACCATTGTTTTCTTTCAGAACTAGCGTCAGGGACAATGCATATAAACGGCTTTAGCATGTTGGAATCTTGATTTACAAAAGCTTTTAGATTGTTTACATCCTCTTTGTCAGTCACGATATCCGGCCAATTGTCCTTGTTGTCCATATTCAATGCAAAGTTAACCAAATTCAAATCATTAATGCTCGCATGAATGGTTATGTTATTTTTATAAGGAAGAGCATCAGTCAGGAATCTTTTGGACTTATTAAAAGGATGGTCATAGTATGCTACTCTTTTCTTTATTCTCCCAAGATACAAGAAGAAAAAAAGAGTCATATAGCTTGATCTTAAATCAATACCTATGTCAAACTTCTCTTTTTTTATTCTCTTGATTATCTTAAAGTAGTTATTAAATGATGCTATTGTTTTCTCCCTCCAGAATGGATTGCACACAATTATGCCATCAACATTCTTATTCTTTTCAATCAATTCCTTATTAATTGATGAACAAAGCACAGTTATTTTTGAATCAGGATGTTTTTTCTTGATTTCTCTGAATACTCCTGAAGAAATAACCATATCCCCGATGCAATCATTCCTTATAAGAATTATTTTAATCGGTCTTCTTACTTTTTCACTTGTTTTAATCATTTTCATTTTAACGAAGAGATGTTAGTCTTAAATTTCTCTTTAGTTTAGCAAATAATAATTTAAACTGCTTCCTTTTAACATATCCCATTATCTTTGGAACTGAGGATATAAGCAAGTTCTTTCTTTCAATCCCCTTTACTAATGAGACTAAAATAGCAGGATTTTTTTTCATTGATTTATAACACCATTTAATTAACCAATCAGGATATCCTTTTGATGCAAGATAGTAAAGGCCATTCCAAAGCAAGTCTGTATTTGAAAAATTCTGTAAAAATTTATCATCCCATCTGTGGTATACTCTTTCTTTATTTTCTTCAAGGTCTTTTTCACTGATAAGTCCGTCTTCTAATGCCATTTCAGTAAGCTTGTTAGGGAAGAATAGGAGGTTATACGTAAGCAAAATTATTGGCTTAGGCAATTTCACCAGTAAATTAAGGTTTTCTTTCTTGTCAGATTCAGTTTCATAAGGATTTCCCAGTATTAAATCGCAAACAGCCCTAATCTTATATTTATTCAGGATTTTAATGGAATTGACGATTTGTTCATTAGATTCTGGTCGATGATAAATTTCCTTTCGAAGCTTTTCAGAACCACTTTGTATTCCAATATTAACTTCGTATAATGCCATATCTTTCAGAACTTTTATAGTTTCATCCTTAACATAAACGGGGTGAACATAGCAATAAAAAGGAAGACCAATATGTCTCTTATATAATGGATTAAACTTTTTAATCCATTCAAGATCATAAGAAAAAACATCATCAATGAAATATACTTTTTTGATTGAGGGCCAACTTTTCTTTGCTAGTACTAATTCTTCTATCACATTTTCCACACTCCTCCTTCTGAGATACCTACCTTTGCCGTGATAAATCTCCCTCAAAGATCCCCCATTACAAAAAGAACAGGAAAAAGGACAACCTCTTGTGGTCATAATTGTATAAACTATTTGATGATCTGGGAATATATTCTCACAAGAACATTTATTATCTTCTACATAGTACTTGTTTGAATCAGAAAAATCAGGAAAGGGAATTTTATCTAAGTCCTCTTCTAAATGTGCTAAATCATTTTTAATTATCTTTTTGCCAAATTTTATCCAAATATTCTTAACGTTCTCAATACTCTTCTTTTTATCTATTAAATCAGCAAGATTCACCAATGCTTCTTCTCCCTCACCTATACAGATCATATCTGCAAACTTTAAGCAGTCCATTGGCTTTATGGTGGGATGCACCCCTCCCCAAATTATCTTGGTATCTATTTCTTTTCTGATATCTTTTGTTAATCTGGTTGCAATTTTAAAACATCTCGATCTTAAACTAATGCCAATCAATTGAGGTTTAATCTCGTTAATTTTATCCAGCAAAAGTTTAACTTCCTTTTTTGTCACATTTGTCAAGTTTCCAGATTTAAAGAAGATACTATGCACTTCATACCCTTTTTCATCAAGAACTTTATGCAGAATTCTAGGCCCAATAGAAGCGGTATCATAAAGTGAAATTAGTACGATTTTGGTCATCTTTTTATTTTTATTCTTTTCAATCAGTTCCTTATTAATTAATGAACAAAGCACAGTTATTTTTGAATCAGGATGTTTTTTCTTAATTTCCCTGGATACTCCCGAAGAGATAGCCTTATCTTTAAGACAATCGTTCTTTATTAACGGCATTTTAAAGGATTCCATTTGAGTTACTGTTTTTATTCTTTGTAAGCTAATAAAAAAGAAGCTTATAAAGTTTAGCACGTACTTTCAATTTTATATTAAATAATATATCTGTGCAGCAAAAAGTCCAGGAATAAATCTTGCTAAAATCCTTCTCGTCGCGAGGGGTAGATATCTCCCCCCAGTTACCCCAAAAAGGAAGTATTTCTTTAAATAACCTTTAAAAAAAAGCTGAATCAATTCTTCCGCACTTTGGATATCAAACAAATATTTATGTCCATTTTTGTCGTATCCTTTCAGACTGGGGGGTACACCAAACAAAAATTTTATTCTATTATCTATTGTAAACTCGTTGGGTAGTCCTACCAAAATATATTTATTAGAAATTCTTTTTGCTTCAGCTATAAGGTTTTCAAATTCAAAAAGATGCTCTAATATTTGAGACAAGACAACTAAATTTATAGACTTACTTCGAAGGGGAATTTTTTGCAGCCCGTTTAAATCCATCATTATATCGGCGTTTGAATAATCCATCGTTAACGTTTTATATCTCTCTGAGAACAGACTTGGTTTAACTGATCCAATGTCTAAGACAGTTTTAACATCTTTCGGAACCAAGTTAAGAATCTGCTTAGGTCTATCCTTCATCCCAAGAGGCACTTTATTTTCCATTTTTCTTAAAAACATAATAAGGATGTAAATCTTTTGGGTTATCTCTCTTAGTTTCAACATACTTCAAGGAGGTATTTTTTTCAATCAGATCCCTCTGTTTCTTCAAATTACCATAGTATGTATAGAATCCACCGAAAGGTTGCTGTTCATATTTGTATCTTGAAAAAATGGATCCCTTCATGAGATTTCTAAAAATAAACTTAGGTCTAAATTTTTTTACTAAAACAGAAGGGTCATGGGAGCTATAAATAAAATATCCCCCCTTTTTTAAAGCTCTTTCAATTTCTTCCAATGCTCGAATTCTCTCTTTTTCGGGATAGATGTAATCTAATCCATTGTAAGAAAAAAAGACAATATCAAAACTCTCATTGGAGAATTTTAAATCGCAGGCATCGCCTATTTCAAAATTTATTTGAGGAAAATTGTCTTTAGCCGCTTTAACCATATCTTCAACTATTTCTACCCCCACGACATCATAACCCCTATCGAACAATTCTTTAGTTGTTCTTCCACATCCACAACCCAAATCTAAAATTTTCCCTTTGAAATACTTTTCAATTAGATATTTTTCTTTTTCAAAAATTTTATTAATTGTAGAGAAATGCTGAATTGATTCTTTATTCTCATATTCGTTTTTGTTTTTTTTATGTTTACTTCTTCTTTGAATAGGTCTTCCTTTGATTCTATCCCAGAACCATCTTCCAAATGCGAAGTTCCTAATCGCTTTTCTTCCAAGAATGTATGCTGGGTTTTTGCTGTAAATATAGTAATATACAACCTTTCCACCCCATTTTTCTTTAAATTCATTGATTCCAGCAAGATGCCCTCGAGATTTAATCTGCCAGCCCCCAAGATCCACATATTTTTTCCCAAGTTTTTTTCCGTATAAAATAGCATTCCAATATAAAAAGTCATTCACCCTCAAGTCTTGGAACTCAATTAGAGAAGCAAACGCCTTAAAGACAATTTTATCTTTTAATTCTTCAATAATCCCACCGCCCAGGATTTTGCCCCTTTTTTTTACTACAACTAATTTATAATTCTCTTTTTTAAATTCACTGATATCTTGCGATTCTATTCCCCCCGCTTTCCACACTTTTTGATAGATTAGATACCATTTGTCTAACTCTTCTTTTGTTTTTACCTCTTGAAATAAAAGCCCCACATTTTCAGCCTTTTTTACATTCTTTCTCCTGCTTCTATCTGCGTTTTTTAAAAGCTCCGCTTCAGACAAACTAAGATCTATAATAATTGTGGCTTGTATGTCTTTAAATCCTTTCCACTTCATAATCTAAAGTAAGACTATATATTTAAAAATATATTTGTTCTCCCTCCAAAATGAGGTTCTTATTAAGCGTCGATACGGAAGCAGACTTTTGGAAGTATATTCAAAATCCGTTTTATAGTTTTTCTAAAATTTATCAAATAAAATGGCGCCTTAATAAAATAAGAGGTAAATTTATCTATGCTAAAAATCGCCAAGGCCTTAAAAATCTAGTAACATTTTTTAAGGAAAATCAAATTCCTGCAACATTTAACATTACTGGGCATCTTTATTTAAAGTCTTGTAATGGATGGCCGCATTTTAATGAATTAAAACCCAAAGCAAAATGGTTTTTTAAAAAAAATTGGTATTACTGGGATCCTAAATCAGGCTATTCTGAATATCCGGGACTCTACCTTGGAGACTTTATAGAAAAAGAGATGAAAAACAATCCCCTTTTTGATTTGGGAATCCATGGTTTTGCACATGAGTGTTGGCCATTAGAAGAATCAAAAATCGTTGATTCAGGTATACGCGCTGCAAAAAATGCAGCAAATAAAATAGGAGTAAGCCCTGTTTCATGTTCTTCTCCGTTTAATATAACTGAAGACAAGTCTAATCCTTCTGTCCTATATTCTGCTTTAAGAAAAAATGGTTTTAAGATTATAAGGTATACCGGGCTGGAGGATTTTCCAAAAAAAATGACTCACAAATTTAAAGTTATTCCTCCATTTAAAAGATACGGATTAACCTTTGTGCATGTTTCATCTACTTTTGATGGAACAAGTAAGCCAGGCAGGATAAAAAGAATATTAAAAGATATAGAAGAAAATGCAAATAAACGTGATAAAAACGCAGTATATTGTCTTTGTTGCCATGACTTCACCTTTAAAAGTTTGAAAAATTTAAAGATAATTTTAAATACTGTTCTTAAGTTAAAGAAAAAAGGAAAAATTGAATTAATTAATATGAGAGATTTGTTAAAAAATGGAAATGAGGACTAAATAAAGAATGGAATGAGAAAGAGCATATAAATAGCCGAGTAGAAACAAACCCGAGCTGATTAGAGAATATAAGTAATATGTCTGAAAAGGGAATGGGGCGTTAAAATGAAAGAACAAACAACGAATATGGGAACAGAACAAACACACAAGGAAGTTTATTACGGCGAATATAAAAAGGAAATACCAAAACAATTTAGAGGGAGGAACATTTACCGAAAAAAATGAAAAAGTTAAATTTTGGATGCGGATTGGATATAAAGGAAGGGTTTGATAATTTTGATAAAAAAGATTTTGATTTTGAGGTATTTCCATATCCAATTAAGGATAATACTTATGATTATATTTTTACAAGAGATGTATTAGAACATTTAAGATGGACAGAAAATGTGTTAAATGAATTACACAGGATTTGTAAGACTAATGGAATAATAGAGATTTATGTACCTCATTTTAATAATGAGGGTTCATTTAGTATGCTTGGGCATGTTAGTTATTTTGCAGAAGCTACATTTGAATATTTAACAATGCCGGTAACAGACTGGGGAGAAGAAAATAAAGGGTGGGAAATTGTCGAATTAGAAGTTGAACCATCACCAAATTTTGGTGTATATATTCCTAAGTTTTTAAGAAGGAAGTTAAGTTTAGTTATTCGCGGAGTTTTTAAAGAAATTCATGTGAAATTAAAAGTGATAAAATGAAATCAAGAAGTAAATTAGTCTATTCATGTAAGAAGGTTACCCCCAAGAGACGAATGACTCAAATGCAATCTAAGGAATTACAGAATATAAGGAAAGTTGGAGAGCACGAAAGAAAAAGAGTATTACTGATAAATCCTAAAAAAATAGGTTCTTCTAATGTTACGTTTCCTCACAACGGACTTGCAATTTTGTCAGGAATTCTAAAAAAAAGAGGACATGAAACTCTCATAGTAGATTACGCTTTTTTAAGAGGCAAAATTCCTAGCGTGTTTAATTTTATAGAGAAATTCAAACCAGATTTGGTCGGAGTAAGTATGTATGCCTTTAATGCTCGCGAAGGCATGGAAATAATATCAGAGATTAATAAGTCTAGTCCCAATTTACCAATTCTTACCGGGGGCCCATTTGCTACGTTATACACTGATGAATTAAAGAAAAATAAATCCGCAGACTATATATTTATAGGGGAAGCTGAGCTTACTCTTTTAAATGTTGTTGAAAATGCAAAAAAAGAAAGGGTGCCAAAAATTATTAATTCTAATAGTCCTCTCGATTTAAATGATATTCCAATACCCGAATTCAAATCTTTTTACCAGTGGGAAATTATAAGGAACTATCCCATAATGACTTCCAGGGGATGCCCTTTTAAATGTAGCTTTTGCGTTGGAATTAACCTGGCCCACAAGCGCTGGAGGCATAGAGAAATTGAGGGTTGTATTAAAGAAATTAAATCTGCCTTAGAAATCTCGCCCCATCTGAGGATTAGTATATTCGATGATTGCCCGACTGTATGGAAGGAAAGATTTAAACAATTTCTAAGAGCCTATAAAAAAGAGACAAATGCAAATCTTAATGTTATCAATACAAGGGCTGATGGAATTGATAGAGAACTGCTAATATTGCTGAAAGAATGTAATTGTCGCGAAATAGGGATCGGGGTAGAACATGCACACCCAGAAGTTTTCAAGCATGTTAATAAAGGGGAGACATTAAAAGAAATTGAAGATGCGTGTAATCTGGTTAAGGATTGCGGGTTTGGATTAACTATTTCTTTTGTTGTAGGTCTCCCTTATGACAACTTAGAGAGAATAAAAGAATCAATCAAATTTGCTAATAGGGTTAAACCAAATCATATGACAATAAATCCAATAGTTCCTTTTAGAGGCACCCCCGTTAGGGCATGGTTTGAAAAAAATGGAACAATATTAAGAAATGAGTTAGAGCCTTATGAAAAATCTTTAGATGCATTTGAATGTGAAGAACCATATGTTGAGACTCCAGATTTTAACAGATATGAGAGAAGAAAAGCATTTTATATGTTTATGTTCAGAACAGGATATATATTATTCAAATGGAATAAGTTAAGAAAAGTTTGGAGTATCGCAAAACAATACGGTTTAAAGGAAGATTTTATGCTCTGGATTCCAAAAGGAATAAAGAGGAATTTTATTCTTAAGAAGATGGAGGCCATATATGCGATTGAAATACTCAGAAAAGAAGGGGTAAGAGAATTGATTAGGAGACATAAGCAGAGAATTAAGTTATATTGATTTTTCCTCTTGAAATCCTTAACTTTAAAGCTGACAAACGAGTTGCAAATTTTTAAAAAGAGCCTTTCTGAGGTTATTTTTCAAACAGCATGAAAATGCAAGATTGAGGCATCTTCAGGAATCATCGTTGGATTCAAAAGTTTGTGGTTTTGCTTGAATACTTACTCTGGTAAATGTTGCCACGAGTCATGTGGGAAATTAAAGGGGCACCACGCGCAAAATCCTTCCAAAGAACGTTCATAGAAAATCTTCTTCAGAATATTTAAAAACTTCCTTTGTTCTGATTCTTCTATGACTATACTGGTTACGGGTGGTGCAGGGTTCATAGGTAGCCACGCCATAGACAGATTAATAGAAAAAGGAGAAAATATAGTCTGTGTAGACAACTTCAACGACTTTTATAATCCTCAGATAAAAGAAAAGAATATAAGGCACAATCTTTCTAAGAATAATTTTAAGTTGTATAAAGTAGACATTGAAAATTTTGAAGAATTAAAGAGGGTTTTTGAAGAGAATAGTCTAACTAAAATAATCCATCTAGCAGCAAGAGCAGGGGTAAGGCCGTCTATAAAAAACCCCGCCCAATATTTAAAGACAAATATAGCTGGGACATTCAATTTGCTAGAATTATCAAAAATATTTGGAATTAAAAAATTTGTTTTTGCCTCAAGCTCTAGCGTGTATGGCAACAGACAAGACGATTTTTTTAATGAAACAGATAATACTGATAAACCAATAAGTCCTTATGCGGTAACAAAAAAATCCGGAGAACTAATCTGTTATACTTATAACTCCATCTACAAAATACCCGTTGCCTGCTTAAGATTTTTCACAGTATATGGGCCTCGGGGAAGAGTAGATATGGCTCCTATGAAATTTACAAAACTGATTGATAGTAATGAAGAGATTGAGATATATGGGGATATAAACATGGAAAGAGATTATACTTATGTGTCAGATATTGTTGAAGGCATTCTTGTAGCATTAGAGAAGGAATTCTCTTACGAAATATTCAATTTAGGAAATTCTAATCCAATCAAATTAATTACTCTTATAACTTTAATAGAAAAAGAACTTGGAAAAAAAGCCAAATTAAAATATATCTCTCCTCAAGAAGGAGATGTACAAAAAACATTTGCAAATATAAATAAAGCAAAAGAAATTCTCAATTACAAACCAAATATCTCAATAGAACAAGGTATAAAAGAAATGGTAGCTTGGTATAATATCAATAAAAAGGAGGCGGCAATCCGAGACGATAGAAAAAAATTTGTGAACTTCCGATACGATTTATCTTAATATTCGTTGATTTATAAACACATAAATTAACTAACACCCCTCAATTAATCCCAAGTCAAACTTTGAACCATCTTCCCATTTAGCAAAAATTTATAAATCTGTTTAATGAATCGAATCTATGATCGCACAATCTAAACCTTATTTAATTTCAAGAAATTTTTGCAAAAAGATTTATCACCAGTTAAAAAAACCAAGAAAAACAAAATTTCCCGAAATTATTAGTATAGAACTTTCTACACTTTGTAACGCAAAATGTAAATTTTGTCCTCATTCAAATATTCATGAGAAAGATAAAAAAAGAGCCATCAACATGTCAGAGGAAGTTTTTAGAAAAATAATTGATCAGTGTGTCGATCACAAAGAACTAAAATTAATTAAACCAAGCTTGTTTGGAGAGCCATCTATTACTCCTCATCTATTTGAAAGATTAGAATACATCAAAGAGAAGTTGCCAACCGTAAAAATTAGATTGATAAGCAATGGTCTGGCAATGACCCCTGAAAAAATTGATAAATTAGTAGAAAATCGCCTTTGCGATGAGATTAATTTTAGTTTAGATGCAGATGAGAAAGAAACTTTTGAAAAGTTTAAAGGAATAAGCTGGGACAAAGTAATAAGAAATATCAATTATTCCATTTTAAGAAACAATGAGTCTGGAAAGAGAATCAGAATAATCTTAAGTTTTGTCTGCACCCCAGAAAATGAAGGGCAATTAAAAGGTTTTAAAGAAAGATGGAAAGGAAAAGTACAAGGGTTTCACATTGGTTCTGAGTCAGGAGTTAGGAGAAGAAAGAATTTAATTAATAAAAAAACAACTTTGCCTTGCCCTCAAATTTTTAATAGACTAAATTTTTTAAGTGATGGGAGGGCAGTTCTTTGTTGTATCGATGCCTATGGGGAGGTAATTGTTGGGGACATCAAAGAACAAAACTTATTAGATATATGGAATAGTCCAAAATTTGGGAATATCAGAAGATTGCATCTTAACGGAGAAAAATATAAAATACCTCTTTGTAATATCTGCGAAGAATGGTACTAGCAAAATGAGAATTTTATTTATCCATCATTCCCTGAAAAAGAATATTAATAAGTTTAGAGGATCAATTAACATTTATTCACAATTGTTCAAAAAAAATGGACACAAAGTTGAAATTATTCCAAGAGAAGGGTGGTCAGCATTCTTTAAAAAATATAACTCCTTTAAGCCAAATATTATAATCACCTGTGGCCCAATCGCCGGGTTTATTGCGCTATTTAATAAGCTGGGGCTAATTAAGTCTAAACTAATTTTTCATTGGGGGGATAATTATGAAGAAACTGCAAATGAAAGATGGAAAAGGTATTTTTTAAGATTTTTAGAAGAATTGGCAGTGAAGTATTCAGATATTATAATCTCAATTTCAAGATATAGGCTGGAGAGAGGGATAAATGAATTTAATAAAAAAGAAAATAAAAATATTTTTTATCTCCCGATGGGCTATAACCCAAACTTTTTAAAAAAAGCTAAAAGAATTAAACTTCCTGGGAAAAATAAAATAAAAGTTGTTTATTCTGGAGAACTTTCAAGGGTAAAAAAATATCCCGAACTTAAAAAAGCAATTGAAAAATTAAAGAAGATAGATTTTGTTCTTGTAGGAGGCGTTGAAAATGGAGAAAAAACCAAAAATACTCAAAATTCATTTTATCTTGGCTGGAAAGAACCGAACGAAGTGTATGGCCATCTTCTTTCTGCAGATTTTCTTTTATTAACTGAAGACAATGATAGCTCATCAAAATTATTCGAATATCAAGTTCTTGGTAAACCTGTTTTGGCGCCAAGGGGAAAAATCTCAAAATATCTTGACTTTAAAAACAATCTTTATTATGATGGCTTCTTAGACATTTCAAAATTAATAAAAACAAAAAAGAAATTTAAACCGCAAAAGATAAAAGCCTGGGATGAATTATCTAAAAAGTATCTTAAAATAATAACTAAAAATTAAAAACCAAAAGAAAATGAAAATACTTGAACTCTCCCCATTTTCAGCAGGAATTTGCGGAGTCTGGACAAGAGTACTTGGAGAAGCCGAACGTTTAGCTAAAAATCACGAAGTACATGTTTTTTCTTCAAATATCGAAAGAGGAACGGGAAAAAATAAAATAGTCAAGCCCTATGAAGTAATAAATAAGGTCAAGATAACCAGATTTCCAGCAAAGGCTTCTTTCGGCCAGAATACATTCTTCTGGGGTTTTACAGAAGAAGCATTAAAACTAAAGCCAGATATAATAATCACTCATGCATATCGTCAATACTATTCAACAAAAGCATTAAAGATAGCAAAAAGATTGGGGGTTCCATGTTTTCTCGTAACACACGCACCTTTTTTAGATAAAAAATTAAGAAATTGGAAGTTAAATTCGGCTGTTTTTCTTTACGACAAATTAATCGGCAAAAGAATTTTGAATCAATATACAAAAATCATAGCTATAACAAGATGGGAAATACCTTATCTTCTAAACCTCGGTTGTAAAAAAGATAAAATTATCTATATTCCTAACGGGATCCCAGAAGAATTTTTCAAACAAAAAAAAGAAAAAGAGCAAAATAAAATATTGTTCTTGGGAAGAATTGCTCCAATAAAGGACATAGAAACTTTGATTAAAGCTTTTAGCTTAATGGTGGATAAAAAAATAAAACTTGAAATTGTCGGACCAGCAGAAAAAGATTATCTTAACGAATTAAAAGCGCTCTCAACCCGATTGAATTTAAAACAGAGAATTATTTTTTCAAAACCAATATATGACTTAAAAGAAAAGATAAAAAAAATTGATTCTGCCAGAATATTTGTTCTTTCTTCAAAACGGGAAGGAATGCCACAGTCATTAATAGAAGCAATGGCAAGACAAAAAATAGTTGTCTCAAGTAAAAGTGATGGGGGGAAAGAAATAATAAACGGCGGGCAAAATGGTTATCTTTTTACAATAGGGAATGCGCAAGAACTTGCTGAAAAAATAGACATTTCTTTATCAAGAAACCAAAAAGAGATTAAAAAGGAAGCTAAAAAAAGTGTAGAGCAGTTCTCCTGGGATAAATTAATTAAAAAAATAGAAAATTATATTTTGAATGATGTAAAGGTTTAAAAAATCTCTTATTTCTTTCAACTTTATGAAAATAACCCTAATCTCAACAGCAACATACCCTTCAGACCAGGGAATAAGAACAATTTCAGCAGTTCTAAAAAAAGAAGGTCACGACGTAAACTTAGTTTTTATGACGTTAAGCGAGGACTATTCAAGAAACTATACAAAGTCAGAACTAACCCAACTCGCCAAACTCTGCAAAAACTCTCAATTAATCGGAATAAATTCTTTCGCATTCACAGCTAACCGCGCCAATCGTATAATCAGTTTCCTCAAAAAATTAAATATTCCCATAGTTTACGGAGGAGTTCACGCCACAATTTGTCCAGAAGATTGCATAAAACACGTAGACATCGTGTGCGTCGGAGAAGGCGAAGGTGCAATTGTAGATTTAGTCAAAGCCATAGAAAAAAACAAAGACATCTCAAAAATAAAAAATCTTTGGGTTAGAAAGGATGAAAAAATAATAAAAAACCCTGTAAGAAACATAATCGACAACATCGACGCCATCCCCTTCCCAGATTACGAAATAAAAACCCAATACTTGCTCGAAAAAGGAAGAATAAGAAAATTTCAAGAATACGACCTTGGCGGACAGATTTTTTTCCTAACCGGCCGAGGCTGCCCATACGGCTGCGATTATTGCAGCAACTGTCTTTTCAACGAACTTTACGAGGGAAAAAGGAAAAAAATTCTGCGCTGGCATTCTCCTGAATACATAATCGACGGAATTCTTTTCCTGAAAAAAAAGTTCCCATCCCTCAACTACTTCGACATAAGAGACGACACATTTTCTCTTCGCCCGACAGAGCAGTTAAGGGAATTTTGCGAACTCTACAAGAAAAAAATAAACATGCGCTTCAAATGTCTCGGAGACCCAAAAACAATTTCAGAAGAAAAAATCCGCCTTTTAGTTGATGCAGGCTGCACAGATATAATAATCGGGATACAGGGAAGCGAAAGAACAAATCGAGAAATCTACCACCGAATGCAAACAGACGAAAACGTTTTGAACGCCGGAAAAATCCTCAACAAATACAAAAACAAGCTCGCAGTAATGTACGACGTTATAACTTCCAACCCTTACGAAAAACCAGGAGACATAATCAACCTCATAAGCTTACTGCAAAAAATTCCAAAACCCTACTATCTTTCCGTAAATAACTTGGTCTTTTTCCCAGGAACAAAATTAGACAAGCGCGCCAGAGAAGACGGAACAATAAAAAATGAAAAAGACGCCGCCTACCAATTAAACTACTGGGACCGAAGCGCCCACATTCTCCTCAAGAAAAAAAACATGTATCTCGTGTTGCTCTTAAATTTAATGCGGGGAATCGTAACAGAAAAAAGATTTGGCATCATACCAAAAAGTTTGCTTAATTATCTCTTGGTTGAACAAAGAATTAAGAAAAATTTAAAAAATGAGTTGCTCACCTTGATTGCTGTCAGGTTTGTTATGGTTTATGATTTAATTAGAGAAAAAATCTTAAAACCAACATATCGAAGCTTACCTTTAGAGTTTAAAATTTGGTACGACCGAGCGAGGTATAAAGTCTAACCTTTTGCGTAATTCGTCGGATCTTCAACGCCCGCCCAATAAAATCCTTGTTGCCTCAACTTGCACGCAAGACAATTGCCGCAGTGTCTCTCGCTACCAGCATAACAACTAAATGTTTTTGCAAAATCAACACCAAGTTTTTTGCCTAGCAAGACAATATCTTCTTTATCTTTCTCAATCAACGGAGCAAAAATCTCAAATTTTCCTGCACAAACTTCTTCCCCCAAAGAGTTAATCTTTTCAACAAATTTTTTTGTTGTGTCAGGATAACTTTCATTACCTTCGTTTTTGAAGCCTACAAAAATGTCTGAAATTTTTTTGTTTTTTAAAAATTCAGATTCTGCTAATGCCAGCGCGTAAACCAAAAAAACAACATTTCGGCAGGGCACGTACCATTTTTTACTTTCTTCCCCAGTGTTTCTCAAGTCGCTCACCAACAATTTCTTTATCTCACCTCCCTTGTTAATCAGCGAAGCAGACAAATTTCCAAGTTCAGGAAGTCGAATTTCTTTAAATTCGGTATTCAAGTCCCGCGCGCACATTTCGGCACAGAGTCTTTCATCTTCTAGACTTTTTTGTCCATAATCAAAAAACAAAATAACTATTTTTTCATAATCCAGTCTTTTCTTCACGTAATATGCTGTCACCACGCTGTCCAGCCCGCCCGAGCATAGCACAATAGCCTTTTTCATATTCGGCGCAAGCAGATAAAGTTTATAAGTTTGACTTTTTTAGATAAAACATGAAAAAAGAAGCTAAAAAATTAAAGAAAGGCGATAAGATAAAATTAGCCGGGAGAACGTTCACAGTGAATGAAACTGAACTATCGGAAATAGGCAAGCAAGGAACTAAAAAGTGCAGAATAATTGCAGAATCCGAATCTGGAGAGAAGATTGTTATTATTAGGCCTGAAGATTATCCAATAGAGGTAATTTGATGATAGACATAATTATAAGTTCTTACAGGGAACCAAAGGCAACGTTAAGAGCAGTCAAATCCTTTCTGCGCCAAAAGATTAAAGAAGAATTTAAGATAATCGTTGTAGACCCATTTTCGGAAACAGAAGAATTTTTGGAAAAAAATCTTAATAGCAGGAATGTAGAATTTTTTCTTGATCCGGGCGAGGGCAAAAGCTACGCTCTAAATCTACTGTTCCAAGAGCATGGTTCAAGCAACACGAACGACATATTCATACTTACCGACGGAGATGTCTATGTTTCTGACAATGTCCTAGAAGAAATACTTAAAAAATTTAAAGACCCGAAAATTGGCTGCGTGACTGGAAAACCTGTTTCAATCAATCCAAAAAACACGAAATATGGTTACTGGTCCAATTTGTTTTTCGAGGGTATTCACAGAGCAAGAAGCGAGTTATCAAAACAAGGAAAATTCTTTGAATGTTCAGGTTATCTATTTGCGATTAGGAAGGGCGTGCTTTTCGACTTTCCATTAGGGGCTTGCGAGGATGCAATAATTTCCCATTTATTCTGGAAAAAAGGTTATAAAATTGCTTATGCAGAAAAAGCAGAAGTATATGTAAAAAATCCAAGCAACTGGGAAGATTGGACAAATCAAAAAATAAGAAACATTAAAGGCCATGAAAATCTGAACAGGCTGATTTCGGGCGCACCACGCACAAAATCTTTTTTTAACGAAATAAGGTGGGGTGCGTTTTTCGCCCTCTTTTACCCAAAAAATTTAAAAGAATTTTTCTGGAACATTGAAGCATACTTTGCACGGCTTTATATTTATTTCAAGGCTTTCAGCGAGATTAATAGCAATAAAATCTACGCGGATGGGTGGCGCGTGAAGGAAACACCGACAACTAGGACGCTTGATTAAATCGAGACAACTTGTCTTTCAATTCTTTCATCGAACTGACAATCTCCATAGATCCAATCAGAATTGCGCTTAGATATTCTAATGCTTCTTCGACTTTTTCGTCGGTTTTAATGCCGATTGCGGGAATTCCTTTTGCATAAGCATAACCTATCTCCCATGCGGTTCCTGCACCGACATGCAGACCATCAAGAACCGCCACAACAATGTCCACATTTTTGAAACCTTCGGTTATATCGCCACCGAATATTCTTTTGACATCCTCAATACCTTTAGCAAGACCAACATCTCTGTGCGGAAGAAATGTTTTAAAACCAAGAGACTTGCATAAAGAGTCTATCTCTTCTAAATCGGCTCTTTCCTGCGCATTTCGCACCTTTCCGGCAATATAAATTTTCATTAAATTCCCTAAACACCCATCTTTAAAAACTCTGTCTTCACTTTATCTGCATGAGAAAAATAGTAATAATTAAACTTGGTGCAAAGGGAGACGTAGTCAGAACATTACCCATTGTAAGGTCAATAAAGGATAAATATAAAGACTCAAAAATCAAGTGGATAACAAAAGACAACGTAAAAGAAATTTTATCTGGAATTCAATACATTGACCAGTTATTCACCGTGCCTTTTGAAAGCAAAGAAGAATTTGACATTCTTTACAATTTTGATATAGACGAATATGCAACAGCACTCGCTAACAAAATAAAAGCAAAAGAAAAATTCGGGTTTTTTTCAGAAGCCGGATACCCCGCAGCATACAATGTTGGTGCAGAATATTATCTAAACACTTTGTTTGATGATGAACTTAAAAAAACAAACACCAAGACTTATCAGGAAATGATGTTCATGGCTGCAGAATTACCCAACAATAAAGAACTCGCAGAGATGGTGCTAAACAAAAAGGATGTCGAATACGCCGAAGAATTTGTTAAAACTAACAATATCCAAAAGGAAAACCTTCTAGGGATCCATCTGGGTGCATCCCCCAGATGGCCATCTAAAGTTTGGCATGAGGAGAGGATTAAAGAATTCATAAAAAAAGCCAGAGAGAAAAATCATGACATTTTAATCTTTGGAGGTCCAGACGAAACAGAAAAACACAAAAAATTTGTAAGGGCTTTAGAAAAAGACGGAGTGTCTGTGTGTAGAAACAATCCAAAAAACACAGGCGGGCAATTTATCGCCTTGGTAAATCTTTGCAGAGCCATAATTTGTTCAGATAGTTTTCCGTTGCATGTTTCTATTGCTTTGAAAAAACCCACGATAGGATTATTTTTCTGCACGTCCCCTAACGAAGTTGAATCATACGGCTTCCTAACGAAAGTAGTCTCTCCAATACTGCACGATTTTTTCCCAGAAAAGATGGACCAATATTCGGAGGAGTTAACAAAAAGCATAACTGCTGAAGAAGTGTTATTTGCCCTCGAAGCAGGCATATGTCAAACAGAAAAGTTGTCCGATTAGGCAAGTAGGTTTATGTAATTTAAAAAACATATGCCGATATAAAGAGAACTTTGAATAATTCAATTTTCAACAAATAATTTGAAAACAAAAACCAAATACAGAAAATTTGGGCTTTGCCCAAATTTTATCGTTATCCGCAAACAAACTTACACGTTGATTCTCTCTATTCAGGAATTTTCTTCAGAGCTACCGCTATTATCTCAACAGGAATCCTAGTCTGAAAAGATTGTAAGCCATGAAAACAAACGCTTGTTGGACAAACACGCGTTTAACCGTCGTCAATTTTGTAGATCCTCCATGGAAAGACCTGCTGATTGTTCCGTATGGATGTTCGCCTTGGTTTCTTTTCAGTTGAATTCTTTTGTTTCTCAACTTGTCTTTAACAGACAAGTTGCCACGTTTCATCGTGGCATCGCCTTTTGCTTTTGTTTTAATTCCAGTATAACCCCTATCGCGATACATGACATCGCTGGCTACCGCTAAGTCAATCGCCCCATCATGAACTTTTGCCGTCGTGACGGCAATGTCTTTTACAATTTTTGAACCTCTTTCTGTTTTTGTGTGAGCTTTGTAACCGAAATAACTTTTCTCTCCTTTTTTTGTCCAACTACCATCGCGTGAACGCGATGTCTTAGCTGCTTGTCCTCTTTCATCCATTCCTGATTTAGTCTTTCCCGGATCAGCGACTATAAACGTCGCATCTTGGATAACGCCCTTCTCAACTTTAATATTTTTCTCATCAATCTGTCGTTGCAATTCATCCCAAAGTTTATCCATTGTATCATCTTGTGTTAATGCTTCCCTGAATCTCCATACAGTTGAATAATCGGGAACAGTTTTTGGGAAACCCAAAAACTGTTGGAAACTTAATCTGTCATTAACTTGAAATTCTAATTCCTCGTCGCTAAGTGTGTACCATCCTTGCAGAAACATTAATTTTGTCATCAGAATTTTTTCATAATTAGGTCTTCCGACGAGCGTTGCTCGTTGCGGAAAAAGTGGGAGAAATTTATTCCACTCAATTAATTTGTTCATGTCTTCAAGTCTTGAGCGAAGTTTTTTGACTCTCGCATATTTCTCTTGCAAAGCAAAATCGATTAGTGATTCCATTCTATCCTCTTTCACTAAAATAAAAACATCAGACTAATTAGATTTTTCGGTCGTCAACGACCGAATTTTGCAAAGTTCTCTAAACAAATTGCATTTCGATATGACCCTGCAGGATTTCTCTTTACGGGCCTATTATTAATTTCTATTAAAATTTCTTCAGTTAATTTTTCCAAAACTTTTTTAAGAAGCAACAGACGTCATGAATTTATACAGTTTACCATCAAAACAATAGAAACTTAAAAAGTCTTTATTGCTTCAACAGGGCACGAGGTTATAGCCTCTTTCAAACTATCTTTCTTTTCAATATCTGATTTTTTTACAACAGCCTTGTCATCTTTCATATCAAAATATTCACTACAAATGCTAAGGCAAAGACCACAGCCGATGCATTTTTCCTGGTCAATTTTTATTTTCTTCACCATGCCCTTTAAAAGAAAAAGCCCTTTAAAAAGTTTTACCACAAATAGGAATAAATAAAAACTAGGTTTGTTTACGTAAAATCAAATTGTTTAAAATATCTTTTAGAACCTTTTAAAGACGCTGGAGTGGGGTGCGTGTCTGGGAGGCCGGTCTCTATAGATTCTAAAGAAAACATCTTTGGTTATTGGTCGCACCTCTTATGCGACGTCGGCGCGCACAAAGCAAGATTAAAGAGATTCAGAAAGAAAAAATTTCTAGAATGCTCTGGTTACTTTTGGGCATTCAGGAACAACGTTATAAAAAAATTCCCATTAGACATACCAGAAGACACAGTTATCTCTTATTTGTTCAGAGAAAAAGGATACAAGATATCCTACGTCCCGAGTGCAGTAGTGTACGTCACTTTCCCAAAAAATCTTCACGACTTCATAGAACAAAAAAAGCGAACAGCCAAGGGGCACGAAGCAACAAGAAAATACGTAAACATAAAAAAAATACCAAGAACAAAATCTTTCAAAAATGAATTAATAGAAGGACACAGGGCAATTTTTTACCCAGAGAGCTTTAAAGAAATAATTTACACCTTGGCATTATTCCCCACAAGGTTATATATCTGGATGCTCGTTTTCTATCACACGAGAATATTAAAAAAGGAATACCAAGATGCTTGGAAAAGAGTCGAAAGCACAAAATGAACAACTCCATAAAGTAAAAGTATCAATAATAAAATGCCATCAAAAACAAACCCACAAAAAGATTTAATAAAACTCCCAATCGCAGAAAGACTGCGGAATATTCAGATAAAATCAAAAAGCAGCCCCCATCAACACAAATTATCAGATGTGATAATCGCGGGGAGTTGGGCGGCATTTTCGCAATCGCAGCAAGCTGAAGGGATTTCTTATCAATTAAATTTTGAGGACCCGATGTAATGAAAAACATAAACAAAATTCTTTCCAATTTTAGGGGCACGAAAATAGTGATAATTGGAGACGTAATGCTTGACAGATATTTGCAGGGAAATGTTTCACGCATCAACCCAGAAGCGCCAGTCCCGATTGTTTCCTTAGAGAACGAATTTAACGAGCTTGGCGGGGCTGCAAATGTTGCATCAAACGTCGTTTCATTGGGTGGCCGCGTTTCACTTTTCGGTTTTGTCGGCAAGGACAAAAACGCAGAAATTGTAAAAGAATTATTAAAAGAGAAAGGAATTGCATATTTTTTAGATGAAAACCAAGTCACAACTCAGAAAACAAGAATTATCGGGGGAGAACAACAGTTGTTGCGTTGCGACAAGGAAGAAACTTCAGAAAAAAGTTTCAGCGAAACAACAAAAGAAAAAATGATAAATGAAATAAGAGAAGCGAAAATTATTTTGATTTCAGACTATGCAAAGGGAGCAGTAAATTATGGACTCATTAAGACGTTAAGCGCTTTCAAAAACAAAATAATCGTAGATCCAAAACCTAAAAATAAAGAGTTATACAAGGGAGTATTTCTTATCTCTCCAAACGAAAAAGAAGCTAAAGAAATGGCTCTTTGTTCAGACTTAAAAAAATCTGGGGAAATCCTTCGGGAAAATCTAGAAACAAATGTTTTAGTGACTCGCGGAAAAGAAGGGATGTCTTTATTTTCCGACCAGTATCTTGAAATTCCAACTTATGCCAGGGCAGTATATGACGTAACTGGCGCAGGAGACAGCGCAATTGCAGCGCTTGCACTTGCCGTAGCTGCAGGAGCACGCCTAAGCGAAGCAGCAATCATAGCAAACCACGCCGCGGGAATAGCGGTGGAAAAAACAGGGACTTATTCTGTTAGCTTAAAAGAATTAACAGACAAGGCTATTTCCGGAGAAAAAAAGATATTGGATTTTAATCGCTTAAAATCAGAGGTGACTGACCTAAAACGAAAAGGAAAAAAATTAGTATGGGCGAACGGGTGCTTTGATTTGCTCCACATAGGGCACCTGCACTATCTAAAAGAAGCAAAAAAATTAGGCGATGTTCTGATTGTAGGGATTAATTCAGACGATTCTGTAAGAAAAATAAAAGGAGAAGGGAGGCCAATTCAGACAGAAAATGAGCGGGCAGAAATTTTGTCCTCATTAGAATTTGTCGATAACATAATTGTTTTTCCAGAATTAACTGTTGAAAAGTACTTAGCAGAATTCCAGCCAGATATTTTTGTCAAAGGCGGCGATTACAGTTTAGATTCAATTGACCAAGAAGAAAGAAAAATTATAGAAAACTTCCGTGGGCAAATAAAATTCATTCCTCCTGTCGAAGGAAAATCTTCCTCAAGCATAATTGAAAAAATTAAATCAAATTAAAATCCTAAATTCTATGAAACAGATATGGCTTCGACTGCGCAAGACTCAACCGCCCCATTCACGTCGTCTGCTTTTTCAACAGCTGCTTTTTTCACAATAGCTTTATCGCCGCGCATTTCAAAATTCTTAGGAGCCAACTCAGCACACAAACCGCAGCCAATGCATTTCTCCTCGTCAATCTTTATTTTTTTAGACATACCCCCACAAAACAAAAGGCATTTAAAAAGTTTTATATAGACTTTAGAAATACATAAAAACTCTATTTGTTTAGATTAACAATGGAATCAGATGAAGAAGAAAAATTATCAGAGAGAAAAACAAAAATTAAAAATTGGCTGAAAAACCCATACAATCTATGTTTAGTGGGAATTCTCGTTTTAGCATTTGCCATAAGGTTTTATTACTTTCTCTTAACAAAAACTCAACCGTTGTGGTGGGACGAAGCAGAATACATGTCAATTGCAAAATCTTTTGCAGGAATCACAAACTTTGAATATCACATCACTCTTAATAGGTTTCCCGGCTTTCCGTTTTTAGCGTCTTTATTTTACATGATTGGTGTTAGCAATGAAACTGTTCTCAAATTTTTTCTAGCATTTATACCTTCACTAATCACCATTTTCTTATTGTATTTTGCATTAAGCGCAATGTATAAAGATAAAAGAATCGCTTTAATATCTACAGCAATTTTTACAGTGCTATGGGAACATGTTTTTTATAGCAACCGGTTTCATACAGAAAACTGGTCTTTAATTTTTGAATTCTTAGCGATTATAATTTTGTTTAAAGTTTACTTGAAAAAGGAAGATTGGAGTTTTATTAAAAGTAAATATGCTTTGCTATGGATTGTTTTGTTTATTCTTATTTGTGTTTTATTCAGGTCAGGCAATCTATTCATTGTCCCAATTCTCGTATTATTTTTAGTAATAATTCATTTTTATAAGATTCCAGAAAAATACAGGATTTCTGCAGCAATAGGTCTAACCGGATTGGTAATATCAGGTTACATTTTTATGGACTTTCTGTCTCGCAGGTTTGCCTTTGTTAATCAGTTTTATCATTATGAGTCCCCAATTTATTGGGGCGTTACTTCAGTTTTTTATGGATTCTACCAGTCGTTAGTTTCATTTATTCCTCCAGTTTTATTCTACGCATTTCTCTTAGGAGTCACTGTGGTTATAGGTGGCATTGCTATCTTTCCAGAAGGTTTAAAGAGGATAAACAAAAACGTAGAAGACAATTCCTATAAAGCAGACACTTTTAATTTAATTCTTATAGCTGGTTTTCTATTCTTTTTTATATTTATCTTAAGAGCGGGCGGTTTTGAATACAGATGGCTTTTCGCACTTCTTCCAGGGATGTTTGCCTTCACAGCAAAAGGACTTATCAAATTTGGAGATTTTGTTCAGTCTATGTTTAAGATAAAGTATCTTTCAATATTCTTAATATTTGTTTTTCTTTGTTTGGGAGTTTACACTCAATGGCAGCATGCAGACATGATTGTAAGAAATAAATTAGATTCTTATCAGCAAGTCAAGGATTCTGGGTTATGGATTAAAGAGAATTCTAACAAGAGCGACATCATCATTAGTTCTTCTTTGACGCAGCATGCCTATTATAGTGGGAGACGAGTTTATAATGTGGACTGGTTCAGTTCAGAAGAAAATTTCACAGATTTTATAAAAAATAGTAATCCCAAGTACTTGGTTTTATCTATATTTCAACCTAGTTCGGACTGGGCATATGACTGGCCACAGAGACATAATGAAACCGTCGTGCCTACGCAAGTTTATTTTTTAGAAAGCAGTCAGCCAGCACTCATAATTTACAAGATAAACCAGGATTCTTTATAACCCTTTGACGCTTCTTTTTATAACGCTCTTTCCCATGGCGTATATCTTTAAGAAATCTCTTCTTTTGATAAGCCCTTTAACTACTCCTGCCTGCTCCCTGAATCTAAAACTTCCTTTTTTTCTATTCCACCAGTAGTATAAGTCAGCAGAAGCTTCAAATAGTCCATTAAGGTCCATATTCTCGCTATGATAAATTGGGACATAATTATGAAATTTTTTTCCAACACACGGCCGAAGCCAGATAGAATCGTCCCATAACCCTCTCTGCTTCCCTCTTTCAAATAGTTCTGTCCCCGGAAAAGCAAGCAACAACGAAGCAGTTGTAGCAGTTGGATTAATTTTTTCCATTAGCCTTTTTTTTAACTCAATATTTTCCTTGCTCTCGTGGTCACCCCCCACGATAACAAAGCTTCTCGACTTTAATCCTATTTCATTAGTTAACTTGAAGGCTTCAAACAACTGCTTTTGAGTATGCGCCTTTTTAAAAAACCTTGTTCCTTCTTCTCCAGGGTCTTCCACGCCATATTCTATCATATGACATCCTGCTTTTTTCAACCACTCAAGAAGGTCCCTGTTTATTATGTTAACTTCTGAACTGCAAGCCCAAGTTATCTCTTTTTGCAAGCCCCTTTTAATTATAACCTTGCATATTTCAATCGCCCTTTTTCTATCAGCTGTGAAATTATCATCGTTAAAAACAATGTATCTTGTGTTATGCTCTTTTAGGAGGTTTTGCATTTCGTCAACAACAAACTCTGGCTTTCTGAATCTTATTCTATGCCCCCAGAGTTGTGATGTTGAACAAAATATACAATGATACGGGCATCCTCTTGAAGACATGATGCTGCCCACAGGAAATTTTAAAATTTCTTTTGGATGCTCAGGATTTTTTGAGTAGTTTTTCAAATCAAAGAAATTATAATCTGGATAGGGTAATATATCCAAGTCTTTTATAGGTTCTGCCCTTGCATTATGGAACACCTGATTATTCTTTCTGTAAGATAGCCCCGTAATATTCCCCAAATCTTTTCCCTTTTCAAGAGAATTTAGCAAATTCAATGTGACAAATTCTCCCTCGTTTCTCACTATGTAATCTATATGGGGATAGTTTTTCAATAACTGATCTGTCATTATTGTAGCATGAGGTCCTCCAGCAATTGTAGGAAGATTATACCGTTTCTTGACTTTCTTCAAAATATCTATGGCGACAAATCTATTTGTAGTATTCATTGTTATTCCTACAATGTCAGGGGCGTACTTTTTCACAGAATTAACAATCTCTTTAGCAGAAATATTATTCGCATCTTTTATCACCGCTTCGTGTCCGTTAGCATTAAGAAAAGAAGAAATGTAGGCAATCCCCAGTGGAGGAAATCTAGAGTTTTCTGTCGGGGGGCTTAATAATAATATTTTCATTTTTTTAAATTATCTTTTTCTTTTATATAATTTTTCATGATAGAAGGTATTAAAAATGTTTCCTATTTACTATTCTAATGTCGCTAAAAGATAAAATCTACCTTAAGAACTTCTATGTAAACAATTCAATAAAATTTTATTGCAAACCTAAGAAAGTTAGAGACCTCTTTGTTGCAGGTGTAGAATTCGTGAAAATTATCCTTGCCAAACTAAATCTTCTTGAATGGAGCTTTAAAGAAAGAGTATTAGAAAGACCATTTGTTTTTCAAAACCTCCCAAAGAATAAAAATGCAAAAATTCTTGACGTTGGATGTTCTGATAGCATAATGCCCATAGAAATAGCTTCTTTAGGATATGAGACCTATGGCAATGACCCTCGCGCTTATCCCTTCAAACACCCAAATTTAAAGTTCATCCAGGCAGACGGATTGAATCTCGATTTTCCGGACAACTACTTTGATGCAATTACTTGCATATCAGTTATAGAGCACGTCGGTTTAAACATGGATTATGGTTCTAAAGCAGAAGGAAGAAAGGATAAGATGTTGATGAAAAAAATGAAAAAAATGATTAAGAAAAAAGGGAAGATTATTCTTACTACCTCTCTTGCTGGCAAAGCAAAGATTCTTGAAAATGGACATACTCGGATTTACAGCAAGAAGGAACTTGATTGGCTTATTTCTGATTTAAAAAAGATGGAGGAAAGATACTTCTATAAAAACGGAGAACATTTTATTGAAATAAACCCTTCAAGTATTCAAAACTTAATTAATGATAATCCCAATTTAGAGATTCTTGTAATGTTCTTACTGAAAAAATAATTATTTATAGCAATAAAGTGTTGTAAAGTAGTTTATAGATTTGTAGTATTCTACTAAAGAATCGTTATCTTTTATAACCTCTTTTTTTCCTAAATCGTATATACTTAATCCTTCTTCTCTTATCCTGTCTAAAAATTCTTTAGGGCTATATCCCGCAGATTCTATCGCTTCTGGCTGGAATTCTGTAGTAAACTTTAAACTAGGGTTGTCTAATATCCATTTCATGCCTTCAAAAGCTTTGGGCTCTGCGCCTTGTATATCCATTTTAAAGAAAGAAGGTTTTATTCTCTTTTTCTTAAAATAATCATCCAATTTTATAGAATTTACCTCACAACTACCTCTCTCTTCCTTTGTAGCATAGATTTTTCCGTCCCCACTGTTTATCTTAGAAAAATAAAATTTTGCTTTTCCATTCTTATTAGAAACTGCTTTTTGTTCCAGAATAACATTTTTGTAACCATTAATTTCCACATTTTTTTTCAATACTTCAAAATTTTCTGGATTTGGTTCGAATGCAAATACTTTTCCTTTTGGACCAACCGTCTCTGCAAGAATAAGAGTATAATACCCAATATGGGCCCCAATATCAACTACGGTTTCTCCTTGTTTTACTATTCTCTTCATAAGTGCAACATGTCTCGGTTCATAATTTTTGCGTATGGAAAGTAATAATGAATCTCTTGAATCTAAAAACATTTTATTCCCATGAATATTGACAAGTTTATTGGGATTGACTAAGTACTTTAAAGTTAGTTTCCACAAAAAACTTTTCATTGTAAGGAAAAATCGTCTCATTTTAATAAAAAGAAAATTAGCGTTTAAATACTTTTTGAAAAAAATTTGTTAATAAAACCGATGGCAAGATTATTTGGCTCACTAGTTTCAAAAAGTATGTTGCTAGTCATTTAATTCCCAGCGATTATCTTTCCTATAAACGCTCCAGCAAACTCTGAAAGCTTGAGTATTACGAGCCCCAAAGTAAGAATAGGTTTTTTTACAAGTGTTTTCCAGTTTCTTAAATACATTCCTCTGAAAATAGTAAGCTGCTTCTTAGCAAGTTCAGGATGTTTTTTTATGTATCTGTCAAATGTTCTTCCATAATCAACCATCTTTCTAAAATTTTTAATTAAATGTTTTTTGCCAGTGTGGTGAAAAATAAAATAATCCGCATAAAAAATCTTTCCAGTTTCTTTAATTCTCGCGTGTAAATCCCAGTCCTCCCCACTTCCAAGACTGGAGTCATAACCCTTGATTTTTCTGAATGCCTCTCTTGAAATAAATCTTACCCCTTCAAAGAAACGGTCATTAATCATGCACTCCTTCTCCAATGCTCTGCACTTTGCCCAAAAGTTGAGAGGCACATCTTTTTCATGTATTATCACTCCAGCACATTCTTTTTTTCTTGCAATCTTCACGCAGTTTTCTATTAAGGTTTTCTCCAGCTCCATATCTGCATCGATATTAACAATAAACTCTCCTCTAGAAGCAGCGGCCCCTATGTTCCTCGAGTGAGAGGGTGGGGAATAGAACTTTGGTTTTTCTATTATTATTATTTTATCGGAGTACTTCCTTGCAATTTTGACAGTGGCGTCGGGGCTTGTCTGGTCAACAACTATTATCTCTATCCTCCTGTATGTCTGATTTCTTATTGACTTAAGGCATTTTTCAATATTCATTTCAGCATGGTATGTCGGAATTATAACTGTAACTATCCCTTTTTCAAATTTTTCTGGAATTTTTATTTTTCCCATTTTCTTATTCAGAACCTATCAACCAAATTCAGCAATTGCTTTTCAATCTCTTTTTCAGAAAATTTTCTTGAAGAAAGGGAAACTTTTTTCTTGTTCCATTTTCTTGCCAGGCTTTTTTCAACTTTCTCTTTGAAATCTTCTATGTCATACGGTCTCGCCAACAGTCCATTCAGATCTTCAGTTATTATCTCTTCAGGACCAGCGCCGTCTTTCCAAGCAATTACAGGGCATCCACAAGCAATCGCCTCAACAGTAGTCATACCAAAATCTTCTTTTGGAGTGGGCATTATAAGACATTCTGCAGCATTGTAAAGGGCAAGAAGTTGTTCTTCAGAAACTCTCCCGGCAATTTTTACTCTTTTTTCTATTCCAAATTTATTGACGAGTTCTCTGATTCTTTTCTCCTCTTCAATTGTCCCAGAAATGATAAAATCAATGTCTTTATTTTTAATCTTAGAGAAAGCCAAAACTCCCAAATCAGGTCTCTTGTCTTTTATCATTCTTCCATGCATAAGAATAAATCTTTTTTCTATTCCAAATTTTTTTAATATTTTTATTGCCACTCTCTCGTCAATTATCACAAATTTGTTTGAAATAGGCGGATAAATTACCTCAGCGTTTATGCCATAAATCTCTTTTATCCTTTTTCTTGTGTAGTTGCTATTAGCGATTACGCTATCTGCATTCCTGACAGATTTTCTGTCAGCTCTTCTTAATATATCTCCAAAAAACAATCCGAGAATATAAGCAAAAAACCTCGAAGAATTATTGACCCACTTCAGATTTCTTTCATAAAGAAAATTCGGAGGGTGGTGTATCATTGCGATAAACTTTGTTTTTTCGTTTTTTTTCTTTACATGAACCATCCTTGAAGCCATGAAGCTATGGCTTATTATTAAATCAGCTTTTCTTTGTTTCAGCTTGCCTGGGAAAAGAAGCGTAGAAAAGAACTGCACATTTTCGTTTCTTGACTTTCCAATCTGGGAGATCTTTCTAAAATCATTAAATGCAAATTCTTTTCCTATTCTCTCTTTTTCTTTTTCAGAAACATAGCTAAATAGCAATTCAACATCATATAATTTTTTTAAGACGTTTGCCTGAAAAAACATCACCCGCTCTAACCCCCCAAGTTCTTTCAGGAAGTCATATAGTATGATTATCTTTTTCATGTTAGTATTCAATCAACGTAAGGAATCCGTTTATCCTATTTTTAATTTGACGCAGACTTCTTCTCTTGAAAATCTGTTTTATTATGAAACTTGGTCTCATATAAAACTCTTTATATGCGTCTTTGTGTATTTTTTCCATGCTCTCTTTTTTTAACTCTCCATGTTCAAAAACAGCTTTCCCAACCAAGTTGTCATACTCCCCCCAATCATTTTCAAAAATTTTCCCCTCTTTTTCTATAATCTCCCTTATAATAGTTCCTGGATACGGAACAAGAATATGGAACTGTGCTACGTCTAAATCTAGGGATTTTGCAAATTCTAAAGTTTCTCTCATTGTTTCTTCATTTTCTCCAAGATTTCCAAACATGAAAAATCCAACACATGTTAATCCTGCCCGTATGGTCCATTTAACAGCATTTCTGCATTGTTTTAATGTTTGCCCCTTCCTCATATTATTAAGAATTTGCTGGTTTCCAGATTCTATTCCATAACTTAATGAATAGCATCCAGCTTTTTTCATGAGTTTTAGCAATCCAAAGTCAACTGTTCCAACTCTCACGCCATTCCCACATTTCCACCTTATTTTCATATCTCTTCTTATTACAATATTACAAAAGTCAACGACTCTTTGTCTGTTCGCAGTAAATAAATCATCTAATATGTGAAATTCTTTATATCCATAATTCTTCTTTAAAGAATCTATTTCTTTTATTATGTTCTTAGCGCTTCGCATGTGGCACGTATTTCCAAAAACAAGCTTATTGCAGTAAATGCACCTCGCAGGACATCCTCTTGAAGTTAAGATAGTTGCAAATTTTTTATATTCAGAATCAGCTGAAACATATCTCTCCATAGGCAGCAGTTCTATAGCTGGAAATGGAAGTTCATCTAGATTTTTTATTTTTTCCCTCTCTTTTGTTCTGACTATTCTCGTCCCTTTTCTGAACATTATTCCATCTATTTTTTCAAATTGCTCACCTTTTTCAACATTTTTTATCAATTCCAGAAAAGTTGTCTCTCCCTCGCCAATTACAATGAAATCTATAAAATCTTTCTTAATTGCTTCTTCAGGGAGAGCAGTTACATGAGGCCCGCCAACAACGGTTTTTATCTTGTGATTTATCTTTTTGACAATACTTGCCATCTCAAACACTTGGGGAGCTACAGGGGTTGTAACACTAAATCCTACAATTTCAGGATTATACTTCAGAATATGCTTTCTAATGTCTTTCGGCTCAATATTAAGAGCATTCATATCCAACACCGTTACTTTAATTCCTTCTTTTTTTAGAACAGCTGCTAAATAGGCCAATCCAATCGGTGGGAGAATAGTTGAAATTCTTTTGCTCTCTCCAAGCTTTCTTCTAAATATAGCATTTACCAGTAAAACTCTCATACCCTCTTTCATTAGTATAGCTTTAAAATACTTTTTATGTTTCAGTATAGTCTTTAATTGAAAAGAAATTCCCATAGCTTTTTGTGGCTATGAGCTTCAATCAATCTTCAACTTTTGCAAGGTTTATTCCCTATTTAAAAATATCTGCCGCAAACTCTTTTATTTCCCGCTCCGCAGGCGGATTTCTTTTCACTTCAACTTTTTCCCAGTTACTAAACAAATATCCTCGCGCATTAATAAAAGCAACGTAATTTGTTTTAACTTTTCAACATCCCTATTTCTATTTTCCGAGGGATTCTGCCCTCACCCCTTGACAATCCTGTAAAATATTTCAACTTATTTTTATCAAGCAACTCAATTTTAACCTCTTTTGCAGTAAGAACAACAACCGTTATTTTTTTCATTTTCTATTTTTTATCCAATTAAGCAATCTATCATAAATTCTTATAAAATCCCTCAAGGAAGAATTCAATAATCTTAGTCTAATAACTCCGAGAACCATCAAAGGACCTGCTTTCCAGAAATTAATCTTTGAGTATTCCCGGTCAGACCATCTAGTTGCAACCTCTCGAACACTAAACCCGCTTTTTCTAACGCTGTAAATCAAATCAACGTCAAATGCCCATTGCGACATTGTTAATCTGCCGACGCTCTTTTCTATAGCTTTCCTTTTAAACAATTTAGCACCGCATTGTGTGTCTCGGTAAGGCAAAAATAAAAAACTTCTGATAAAAAAATTAAACGCCCTCGAAACGAACACTCTCTGCCAACTTTGTTTTGGTTGAACTCTCGCTCCAGGAACATACCTACTTGCGATTGCCCCACCAGCCCCGCCAATCCGTCTAATAAGATCATAGAAGTCCTCCGGCCGCGTAGCCAAATCAGCATCAACAAAACCAATCAAATCATTTTCTCTTTTTAATGCATCTTTAAACCCTTCTATTACAGCAAATCCCTTTCCCCCTGGTTTTAAATTCAAATAAGCGATTCTTCCGTTTTCCATGATCGCATTTTTCACTATCTCTTCTGTCCTATCAGTCGTGTTATTGATAACAACTAAAATCTCATAATCTAAAACGTTGTTTTCGCGGAGATTTTCAAAATATACAGAATATGCATCTAATGTCCTGCCAATTCTTTTTTCTTCATTATATGCTGGGATAAGAATGGCTATTTTGCGCATGTAGGTTAGCACATTGCCTATGTTTTAAATATAATTAGGATAGAAAGATTATTCTGATTTTAAAATATCATCGTTCTCTGACTAAAAATATAACTCCCCAAAGAAAAATTGCCGCAGCAGTAATAAAAGCGATTGAAAACTGGAATAGGTCTTTTGAGAAGAAACTCAATAAAAATACCTCAACAATTATCAAAAAGAACAGGTATGCACAACCGCGTATTTTCCCCAGCGACAATTTGTAAAGAAGAATGAGGTTGGACAACGAAAGCAAACCAATGGCTATCCCCAAATAGAATAAAAGATTAGAAGACATTTCAATTTCTTTTCCAGAAAATATTTTCACGATAAACTCCGGAAAGAAGTAAAACAGGATAAGTGCTGAAATGATAGCAGCAAAAGTGATTGCAAAAGAATTTAGAAAAATGTTTTCTGACTTTTTCTTACCAGATTTATTTTCGGCAGATAACGGAAACATTGCCCGACTTATCGGCTGAGTTCCCATGAAGATAGTTTTAGCAAGAATCGACACAATTGCGTAAGACCCCGCAGCAACTTCAGAAAAGAAAATTCTTGCAATTATAACATCCAGGCTATAAAAAAGCAAAATTGCAAGATTAACAACAAAGGCCGGTTTTGAATATTTGTAAATATCCTGAACATAGGCCGGTTTCTCCTTAGATTTTGTGATGTCTCCGAGCTTTATGAAAGATAAGAAGAAAGCGATTAAAAGGCCAAAGAAGGTTCCTAAAATCGCGCCATAAACTCTCCACCCAATATAAACGAAGGCAAGCGCCAGCGCCAATTTAATTATCGCCTCAATCAGCATGTTAACTCCGAGGTCTTTAAACCGCTTCTTGCCCTGCAGTATTCCCCTGCTAACCGGAGACAGGAAAAGGGTTATAATTATCACACCGTTTAGCGCCATAAGCGGGTATTCAATCTTCAACAAATAAGAAAAAGGCACAGCTAAAACCAAATAAAGAGCAAACAAAAATAGTGAAACAAAGAAGGATTTTTTAAGAGAACGCATCAGCAAATTTTTTAATTTCCCCCCATCGTTCTCTCTTGAAGAGTATTTGACAATCACCAGTTGGATAGACTCAGAAAAAACAGCGAGAAGATAGATTATAGAAAATAAAGTCAATAAAATCCCATAATCAGAAATGCTCAACAACCGCGCCATCCCAAAATGAAAAACAAAATTTATAACATTAAACAAATTAAAAGCAATTAATAAAACAAGGCTTCCCTTTATTAAACTCTTATTCAATCTCACAAAAAGATTCCTCCGCTAAAAATAGCAAACCCAATTAAAATAACAAGCAATTGAAAAGCCCAAATAGAAAAAACAACTTTTTTTTCAGTTGGCTTTACGCCGTGCTTTTTCATCAAAAATATCGCCAGATGATTTAAGCTATAAATCTTTTCATATTTCAAATCTAAACTTCCGTCAGAATTTGGTTTGCCAAAACTCTGTTTTACATATTTTCCACGACCTTTCAAAATAAACTCTATTATAACTGGAATGAAAAAAAACACTGCAATCTTTTCAAAGTTTCCGAGAATAGCCATTATTGCTATCAAGCCCCCGACTGGATAGGTTAAAGAATCCCCTGGAAAAACTTTAGCCGGACAAAAATTAAAAATAAGAAAAGCCAAAAGCGCTGAAACCATGCACAAAGCGATAATTGCAATCCAAGAACTCCCAGTAAAATAAGAAACTATTGCCAGCGCTGAAAGAATAATCACTCCCTGCCCAGCTTCCAGCCCATTAAACCCTGCCAAAAAATTATATGTTGTTGTAGCGCCAACAATACCGAGAGGTATCAAAACCAATGGATAGATAATCCCCAAATCAACTCCGCCAAAAAACGGCACAGAAATCGCGCTCTTCCCAGCGTTTATCGCAATTAAAGGAATTGAAGCAAAGGCCACAAGAACTATGCGCGTTCTTCTTCTTAACCCAATTTTCCAACCGAGGATATCGTCAGTAAAAGCTATAAAAGCTATAAAAAATATAGAACTCATTAATGAAAATATTTCAATAAAATTGTCAGCCCTTTTGAAAATAAATGTGCTTATTGAAACATAAATTAAAACACCCATAGCAAATCCAGAAACAACTGTAACCCCGCCTGCTTCAGCAATTTCCTTTCCATTAATCTTATTAACATCTTTCCCAACCAAACCTGCCTTTTTTGCTCGCTTTATCCAAGAGGGAATCAAAAACAAAGTTACAAAAAAACTTGCCAAGATTGGGAGAATCAAAATATAATCGTTCATGTTGCATACGCTATTTCTTTAGGATAATTAGTGTCTAAAAATCTCTCTTCAACTTTCATGTCATCAGGATAATCAATTTCCCAGATTCTTATTGGCCCCCGAACTCCTTGATAGTAAACGATGTCAGAATCAAATCCAGCAATCTGTCCCTTTATCTGGCCAACAACAAAATCATCTTCTGAATGAACAAGTTTAAAGTAAGAACTATCAAGTTCATACAAATAAATCTTTGCAAGCTGAGAGTTCACAGTTCTCTTGCTTAGGTAAAGAAGCGCTCCATCTGGTTCAATTCCCAAACCGCCCCCAGAGGTTTCGATAGAGGGCATTAAAAATATCCCTGCCTCAATCCCAGAACCAAAATCTTTGAACTCGCCATCAAAAGCATATCGGAAAGGCAGATTGTATTGCTGCCCTTGGTAAACAAATATTCCCCTTGGCTGTTCGATGACCTCTCCTTCCAAAGATTCTTTTTCTACAAAGATTGCGCCAAGACCTGCCTTGCCAGCTGGTAAAAATACTCTTGTTCCATTTTCTTCATAAATCACATCTTCATCCAGTCCAACCCCTCCAGAGTAAACAAAAACAGTTGAATTCTTTTTTTCTTGCATTTGCCCACTGTCTCTGATAAATGTAGGGATATAGCTCGCCCTGTCATAATTAGCATCAGAACCAATTGAAGAAAATGCAGAATACTTTCCAATATCTGTTGAATCTATCAAAAAATGCGTTGTGTTATGTGCATACAAAAATTCCAAAGCCTCTGTTTCATTTGTCCCGGTAAGGGCATATCTCCCCATCATATGATTCCAGTAAGCTATTGCATTTCCTCCGTCTAAAACAGTCGCTCTCTCGCCCATTGTCTGTAGCCAATATCCGTAATCCCACCAATGACCAAAGACCGCATTCTCCGGAGTGTTTTCCCTGACCCAGCCCATTGCCTTTTGCCATTGCTGCGTGTAAATCGAAGGCACATGGTTTGGAGCTTGGGCGCTGACACTTTTGTAAAATCCATAACCTGCAAACAAAGTACTAATAATGATTAAGACGACTGCGCACCAAGCTAAAATTTTCCAGGTATGGTCTTTAACTTTTCGCGCATCACTGTAAGCAGCCACAACAAAATATGAAACAATTATCGAAGCAGGAGGAACCAGCATCATTATTGTTCTGACTGCAGACCTCGCAGCTACAATACACAAAAAGAAGAGGGAAAACACAAGCATCAAACTCAGGTCTATTTGTTTTAACCGTTCTAACCTTCCTTCTTTATGGTACTTGTAGTAATAAAACCCTGCAGCTCCAATAAAAACAATAAAACCCATCCCGTAAACAAACAAGCTAAAAAAGTTCTCTCCGTTCAAAGTGCTGCCGGAAGAATACCTGCTAAAAATTACAGTTGTTAAAAGAATTAAGTAAGCAGAATTCAGAATCCATCTTTCTTTCTTCTTTAAAGAAGAAATCATAAAATTAAACAAATACGCCGAACCAAAAAAGAACAACCAAAAAGTTAAAGCAGCACCACGCACATGCGGCCCAAAATTGCTTTCCCATTCTGTAAAATACGGCTGTCTGTTTTCTGCAACAGTTTGAATCAATCTGCTGGTCGCAGGTTTAACAAGACTATCTTTTATCGCACCAAGCTTGGATGGAATAAACAATGGTCCAAAAATAACGCTCGCCAATAAAATCAAAACAATCACCGTAACCAAAGTTGATGCAATCCTTGGCGGGATTTTAGAAAATCTACCTGATTCAAAATGTTTCTTGAGGTTTGTGCCAAACAACAAAAAATGAATGGCAATAACAAAAAAAACAACTGTAGCAGGACCAGTTGAAACAGAACTGACCAAGCTCTTAACGTCAAATTTTGTTAAAGCCATCAAGACAAATGAAGAAAATAACCAAGTCGAATAAACTAAAAATTTACCTTTATCAACTTTCCCAAAGATAAATGCAAAAAAGATAACTGGGGCAATAGTCAGAAAGATAAAGATATATCCGCCCCAAATGTTTGCCATTGCAGCAGTAGCTGCGCCAGCCAAGACAGCACAAACATAGCCCCAAGATCTGCTTTTAGATTTCCATGCTGACAAGAAAAAGTAAAACGACAGGAACAAAAAGAGGAACGCAGCAGATTCTTTTTCAGGTATTCCCGCAATTGTTCTAGGTAAAAGCGATGGAATTACAGAAAGAAAAAACGAAGCAATCAGTGCAATAATATTTGCCTTTTTTTCTCCAAGGCTCTCAACAAAAATCTTTTTTGTCATAAAGAAAAATGCTATCACAGTCAAAGCAAACATAAAAGAAGGATACAAAACAGCTGAATGAGTCACAGATTCTGTCCCCAACAGCGGCCCGAGATAATTATGAAACCAGGCCATCATGTAAGGATGCAGCAAATACTCTCCGCTCATGTCAAAACCGCGCGGCACATATCGCATCATGTCCACAGCCATCAGATGCCCATGTTCAACGATATATTGAGCAAGTCTGAGAAAAAAGAAAGGATCCAAGTCAGGTCCAAGCGTCCACGTCCCAGTTGTTACGTCCCTTAATCCAGCAAGATTGCTCGTCCTTATTTTAACAGCAAGATAAGTAACAATCGCCAGCCCAACATAGACAAGCCAGTTATAATTGGTCTTGAAAAACTTAACAATTTTGTCTTTTCTTATTCGCAGGACTTCCTCGTCTGAAACAATCCCAGCGGTTTTGTCCTCAAGAATTTCCCCTGTTTCTTCTTCCATCTTTTAACCTTCTAACAGATAAAAACAGCATTATATAAACTTTTCATGCATCTAAAACAACAACGGAGTTACAAAAACCTCAATCAGTGCTGCTACAAAAAGAATTACAACAGAGAGAATAATTAAGTTAAGAGAATCCTGCAAAACTTCCCAGAATTTTTCAGTTCCAGTTTCATGTCTGATGATTGCAACAGAAACCATTCCTCCGGCAAGCGCAATTATGAAATACGAACCGATTTCAAAAATTCCATGAAGGAAAAATCTCAACAAGCCAAGCGGCAGAGCAGCAATCTTGTAATCTGTAAAGATTCCAATCGCCGCCCCTATAACGCTCGCGTTCCACGCCAAAATAAAAATCACGCCAGCCCCGAAAATCAAAGAAAAAACCAACGTGAAAAGGAGAACATACATATTATTAGTGAAAATCAAAAACAATCTTTCTTTGTTAGTTAAAAAAGGTGTAACCTGCGTTGTGTCCTTAATTCCATAATCTCTGACACACTGGTCAAAATCGCCAGGCCGGTTTATCATGCAGTATGTTTCTATCTGCGCCCGAAAACTTTGAGTCGTCGGAAGCAGACTATACCAAAACGCAAAAGCAACAGTAAAACCAACAAAAAGCCAGAGAAACGTATATATCGCATGCCGATGGTCTTTCAACAACTGCCAACTGCCACGACCTTTTTCTATTTTTGTTTCTTCTAATCTAATCGTGTAATAAATAAAAGGAAGAGAAAACAAAACAGTGAATAACACAACCAATATCCCAGAACTTTTGACAAGAACAGCATCTTGCGAAAAAACCCAATCAACCAGCAAAACCGCCAAGCTCGCGTAAAACGCCCCGACGAAAAACATCTCCCAAGGCCGCCTCTCCGCCTTCTTCGGGTTGATTAACATTTCTAACATTTTGATAACAGGGAATTGGAGATTAAATAGTTTTTGTGCTAAAACAAAACAATAGGAATTTTTATAAACACAAATTCCCCTCAAAAATCATGGAAATGCAAAGAAATGTAACTTTAGAAATGTTATACCTGAAGATGAAAACAATTGAAGAAAAATTAAATCATTTAGTTATAACTGTAGAAGAAGAAAAAGAGTCTGGCATTCCAGTTACCGCGCTTTTGTCAGAAAAATCTTTAGCAAAGGATTGGCTCACTCCTGAGGAGACTGAGGCATGGAAAGATTTGTGAAGGGAGATGTTGTAATAATACATTTTCCTTTTTCTGATTTGACAGGAGTAGAAAAACGTCCAGCATTAGTTCTATTAGATTTGGGAGGAGAAGATATTCTTCTTTGTCAAATAACAAGCAACCCCTACAATGACAAACAGAAAATGCCAATCCGAGAAGAAGACTTTAACAAAGGCAAGTTAAAACAAAACAGCTTTGTCAGACCACTTAATCTATTCACAGGAGATTATTCTCTGATTGAGTACAAAGCTGGTTCACTAAAGCAGGAAAAGATTAACGAAGTCATAGAAAGAATCTGTGAACTCCTTAGAAACTAAAACAAAACCATTATAAATTCCTTCAACATACTTTCAACATGAAAGAGGTAGATATTTTTCTCGCATCAGACCACGCCGGCTTCAAACTAAAAGAAAAACTCAAGACTTATCTGCAAAAGCTGCATCAAGTTGAAGACCTCGGACCTTTTTCTTACAATCCTAAAGACGACTATCCTGACTTTGCGTCAAAAGTTGCGAGAAAGGTTTCAAAAAATAAAAACTCGAAAGGAATTTTAGTTTGTAGTTCTGGAGTTGGCATGGCAATCGCAGCAAACAAATTCAGAGGAATCCGGGCAGTCACAGCTTACGACGCATTCACCGCAAGGTTTTCTCGCGAACACAACAACACAAATATCCTTGCCCTGCGCGCCAAAAACTTTTCATTTGAAAAAACAAAAAAGATTATTTCAATTTGGTTGAAAACTCCTTTCTCGAATGAGGAGAGACATAAACGCAGGATTAGGAAGATTGGAAAATGGACTACTCTTCCCTAAAACAAAAATGCCAGCACTACCAAACCAACAAAAAAGAAATTTAACAGTAAAACTCCCAGTCGCAGCAAGTAAAATTAAAAGACAATCGCCATCAACAGCACATATCCCAATCGACTCTGGTTTATATGATAATCTTAAGGAAGATCGGAAAATGAAACTAATCCCAACAATTTTCGCCCACAACAAAAAAGAATTCGAAGAAAGATTCAAAAAAATCTTGCCGATTTCAAAAAATATCCAAATAGACTTCATGGACGGAAAATTCGTAAAAGCAAAATCAATCCAACCTCGTGATATCCCAAACCTTGCCAAGTTCAAAAACAATTTCGAAGCTCACTTAATGTGCCTGCATCCAGAAAAATATCTCTCAACATTGAAACAAAAAGGTTTCAAAAAAATCTTCTTTCATTTCGAAGCTACAAAAAATCCCGAAAAAATCCTAAACCAAATAAAATCCCTAAATCTCACAGCAGGGATTGCGTTTAACCCTAATGCTCCAATAAAAAAAATCATAGAACTTTCCAACCTCGCAGACGTTCTCCTTTTCATGGGCCACACGCCCGGAGTTGAAGGAGTTTCCTTTAACCCAAAGACTCTTGAAAAAATAAAAGCTCTTAGAAAAACAAACAAAAAAATAAAAATCCAGGTCGACGGCGGCGCATCTCCGAGAATAATCCCAAAACTTGCAAAAGCGGGCGTCAATTACGCTAACATTGGTTCATACGTTTCCAAATCAAAAAATCCAAAGCAAGCTTTTAAAAAATTGAATAGGCTTTGTAAATCCTAAAATGTCAACTCTAATCCTAACATTCCCCGCAACAAAAACTCTTGCGAAATTAGTTGCTAAACAAATAAAAACGCCTTGCGAAGAAATTCAAGTCAAAGATTTTCCGGATGAAGAATCTTACGTGAAATTCAAAACGTCTCCAAAGAATAAAACAGTTGTTATTTTCAACTCGTTTTCAAGAGACCAAAATAATCGATTGATTGAAACAATTCTCGCAGCAGGAATTGCCAAGGATTTCGGGGCAAAAAAAATTATTTTGGCTGCTCCTTATTTCCCTTATCTTCGGCAAGATACACATTTCGAAAACTTTGATTCCTTTTCAATAAAATACATTTCACCTTTACTAAAAAACTTTGATAAAATCCTGATAATTGACCCCCACCTGCAACGAATAAAAAACATCAAGCAAATCGGAAAGAATTTTGAAAAGCTTTCGGCAAATAATTTAATCGCTGAATATATCAAAAAGAATTTCAAAGAGCCGTTCACAATTGTCGGACCTGACAAAGAAAGCAGACAATGGGCTCAACGCATAGCAAACTTACTCGGTAAACAAGCGACAATTCTCAAAAAAACGCGGTTCACTTGGGAAAAAGTAAAAATCCAAAGCAAGCCCCTCGGAAAAAACACAATAATCATAGACGACATAATCGGGACAGGAAACACAATCCTTGAAACAATAAAAGTTGCAAAGCATCACGGAGCTGAAAAAGTGACAGTCATCGGAGTCCACGGAGTTCTCGTAGGCGACGCAGCAAAAAGAATCAGAAAACACGCAAGCTTAATAACGACAAACGCAATTGAAAATAAATTCAGCAGGATTGATGTTTCAGGGGTTATTGCTGAGGCGTTGGGGATACTGTCCAATTAACGTCAGATTTATATAATCTGATAGATTAACCTTCTGATAAGGAGGTATGTTCTATGAAAACAAAATGCCAATTTTGTAAGAAATTGTCTGCGGTAAAACAAGGTT
>Ga0180007_10001065_pt1 | contig 39527 bp, 57 predicted proteins | sample MM_PC_MetaG_FD_121122 | JGI IMG/M metagenome (GOLD analysis project Ga0180007, IMG submission 121122) | Groundwater microbial communities from the Aspo Hard Rock Laboratory (HRL) deep subsurface site, Sweden - MM_PC_MetaG | ecosystem: Environmental > Aquatic > Deep subsurface > Groundwater... | reverse complement strand
GGAAATTTCGCCTTTGCCTCTTCTGTTGTTAAGTACATGTCTTGTTACCTCCTCATTATTACTTAGTGTTACACCCTTAGAGTCTAGCTAACACTGGGGAATGTTATTATTTTATCGTTATCAATGTATTTTAGATGAGAGTCCCAGTCCCCTTGAGAATGGGTCCAGACTTTGCCGTGACACTCATCGCAGTAACAGATATGCCAGACATGATAATTAGTTTTGGGTGTCTTTATCCATTCTATATTACCCTCCCTTGAATCATCCTGTATCATGCGCATAATATAGTCTGGTAAATCAGCGGTAGCTCCCCAGGCGAACATACCATCATAGTCCAGCTGGTATTGATAGAATCCACCATATATTACTGGCATAATTGCATCCCGCTTGCCTGTTCGCTTCTGTCGGTATACTGCTATGGCCTCGTCAATGATTTCTGGATGCTTTGTCATTTCAATACCCCCGTTTATTTTATTTAAGAGGTTATCCCCCCTTACTAATTCTGTATGTGTTTTTGTAGTTTGATAATGGCATAAGGCTTTGCACCATGAAGTGTATCTGCGAACAGTATTGAGGCTCTTGTGATTTCGGCTATTTCCTCATACACCCAATAAGATTTATAATCGGCATAGCTGACTTGCATTAGATCGTTAAGCTGCTTTCTAGTTGATGGGGATAGCCGCTCCACTGAATCTGGCAAGTGACGCTCGCTTTGCTTTAGAATTTTGAGGCCTTCTGAGGTAATTTCATTGAGAAGTCTAACTCGATCTTCTCTAGCTCCTCCCGGCTCGGTAGATTCTCTTTCATCAAGGTTCTGTCCGAAACCGGGTAGCGGGCGCTTTTGTTCTCTACTTTCCAATCTACTGCCCTCCTTACTTTATCTGGGATTTGGTGCGGATGAAGCTCATCAGCGAGGTATATATCTACATAGAAGGGATTACGCTGTTTCTCTGTCCAAGCATATGCCAAGGCTAACGCGTTGTTTTTCATTAAGAATACATTAGAGGCGGGCCTACCCAAGAATAGATGAGGGGCAATCCTATCAAACGAGTTCTTCATGTTCTTTTGGGCTTGTCTATTTGCTGTTACAACTATGAGTATTGCCATGATATTGCATACGTGGGACAACTGTCCCACGTATATTTACCAGCCCCCTTCCGCACAATACTCTAGCACTACCTTTTCAACATCACGGATAGTCTTTATTTTATCATTCGCTTCAATTCGTTCTACAATAGGCTGCCATGGAATCATTAGATCCTCACACCTATCCTTAGCTATTTCTAAGAGTGTCTCCTTAGGTGGACTCTTAAATTCAATCTCATATAATCTGTCCCGAAGCGCTTTGTCCATCAAACTCAATTCATTGGTGGTCAAAATAACCATCGTTAAGCTAGTGTCTATTCGGTCCAGCTCATGAAACATGACATTATTCTGGGCAATATGCCATGACTCCCCTTTTACCCAATCCCTTCGAGGGAAAACGCTTTCAGCATCATCAATAAGGACTATCCGTTTTTCCTTTCTTAGGCAACCATGATTACGGCCACCGCATGAGCACCGGCAAATATCCTCGTGAGCGTGCCAACAAGCATCGCCACAGGTGTGTTCTGTATATAATGCTTCAAGCATCGTCTTTTGTGGTATTGGCATTTTTCTTTCAAACCTCCATATAATATAGTCTACTATTATCAATCTGTTGTTACCTGGCTGCCTATTGAAGATTCTTATAATCGCACGTCCCTGTATGTGGTTATTCGTTCACTGATAAAATCTGGTAGTCTGGTATATTCCGCTTTCAGAAATCGCTTGAGCATTTTCTTATCAGTAGCATAAATAGCTATCTCCCCAGTGCCTTTAGACGGATCATCCTGATTCCTCCACTCGCATAAATAGGTACGTCTCAAGGGGAGGGGAGGATAGAATTTCATACTGCGTGTACTGAATGTTTTTTTATTCATAAATACAGTAGTCATATATCTGTTTGTGCCTGTTCTGATTGATTCCAATGTTTCATCATCCCATGGTTCGTCATCCCATGGTTCGTCATCCTGTTTTCTACATGTAATATTCATTATAAACCGCCTCAATCCTCAACTTGTATTTGGCAGCCGGGCAACAACAGACTGATAATATGTTATCTTGGCCTTCGTGGAGCCTTTGTTAGACTCAAACCTCGATTGGTAAGGTGCTACTTTCATAATACTACTATGTATACACTTTGTCAATAGGTTTGCTTAACATAATCATACTATTTTGACTTAATATTTTTATAACTTTAATCAAGGGGGGTTGTTTATATGATACCTTTATATAAAATGAGCAACGAGGATAAACGTCGTTTCGTCTACAATCCTGGTATTAAACCTACCAGCCAGGAGTTGGATAATTACCCTGAATTATGCGATGGGGACACGGTAATACCAAAACTGATGATACCGATTACCTACACCGCGCTTACCCCTTATAACTACACTGACCCGGGGGGAGGGGTTAACCATGACGCGTAATACTAAAACAAAACCTCACGGTAACCTGAAATTAAACGATACTATGATTGAAGCGCTTTATACTGTTATCGCTGAAGGAAATTACTATATAACAGCCTGTAAACTATGCGGTATATCAGAAAATTGCTTCTATGAGTGGATAAAACTAGCACAACAAGACACCGATGACGGACTCACTGAAGACGATAGCATATATGTGAGAATGGCTAAGTCATTGAAAAAAGCTGAGGCTGAGGCTGAGCGCAAATTCCTTGACGTAGTGAGGGATGCAGCTACAGTCAAGCGCGAATGGTTACCAGCCATGACATTCTTAGAGCGTAGGCACCCTGACAGATGGGGAAGGAAGGACCGTAGCATGGTCACAATAGATGAAAAGAGGTCCATCACTATCACACGTGTGGAGGTGGTTAGGCCAGACGGCTATATAATAGAAGGCGAAGCGAGGGAGCTGGGAGAGGGAGAGGGAGGTGTCACAAAGCAAAGAGAGAATGAGGGAGAGAAAACAGATTGACAGTGTATTCGATGTCAAACCTAATCGGGTATAACGCGGGCATGCGCACACGCAAAGGCCTCGAAGTTGTGTATTATCAAAACAGAACTAACACCACAACCAGACAACCAGACACCCAACCATACATACAGCACGATGAATAAGAGTAGTAGGATACCCCCGTATAGTTTTTCTCAGATAAAAAGGAGTTAAGGTGACATATAAAGACAAGGGAGTAGAGGGTGATAGTTTTTGATGAGCAGTTAAACAAGTGGGAAAGATATCTTATCAGGGTAGGTTTAGGAAGGGGATTAGCTGGGAAGATAGCTATAATAGCTGAGGAATATGACAAGCCTGAGCATGGCAAGTGGAATAATAACACATAGGGGTAGATGAGAGGAATCATAAATGGCATTATGCTTCTGGAGTCCTGTAAGCTGGTAGTATTTCTGATTAGAGTCTGGGTAAGGGTATTATTTTGTGGCAAGTCTATTATTTGAATTAGAGATATGGTAATAGAGACAGAGAAAATAAAGTCATATAGGGAGATAGAGGGTGGCAGGTTAAGGTTAAACTTTCACATAGGGCAGGCGAAGGCGTGGGATAGTAAGGCTAGGTTTGTGGGGTTGATAGGTGGGACGCAGCTTGGGAAGACGTGTTTTGCTCCTGACTGGTTAGAGAGGGAGATAAGGGAGAGGGGTCCTGGTGATTATTTAGCGGTAACGGCCACATTTCCGTTGTTAAACTTGAAGTTACTACCTGAGTTCAGGTATGTATTTGAGAGTTTGTATCATGTAGCGCGGTACAAAGAGGTACATGGGTCTCGTTTTCTGGTATTTCACAAAGAGAAAAAGAAATCTGACGATGTAGTTCTATTCAGTGAAGGGGAATATGAGAAGGCTGGGGTACAGGAGACCAGGATAGTATTTGGGAGTGCTACCAACCCTGAAAGTTTAGAAAGTGCTACGGCGAAGGCGGCCGTGCTGGACGAGTGTGTTGCACCTGAAACGCTAATACAAACTGAGATTGGAAGTTTGCCAATTTCTGAAATTGTTGACTTGCAATTACCTATTCGGGTTTGGTCTTTTGATACAGGAAGTGAGACTTGGGAACTAAAGCCCATAGTTAGATGGAAAAAACTTCCGCAGAGTAAACCGTTTCTGAAGTTAGGTAATTTAAGACTCACCGGCAATCATAAGGTCTGGACAAATAGAGGCTATATAAGGGCTGATGGCCTGATTACCTCTGCTCAATTTACTATACTGGAAGTGGAGGTAATTAGAGGTGGGGAATTTACATTCGGAAGAGACCAAGCAGGAGTGGTATATTCAGAATGGATGGACGTATCTTCATTTCTCAAATCTTATGGTGGAGATTTGGGTGGAGGGTTGTCTCAAGATGGTTATGTCTATAATCTCGAAGTTGAGGGGAACCACAACTTCGTAGCAAATGGTATATTAGTCTCCAACTGCGGACAAAAACAGTTTCGCAGGGACTCATGGGAAGCCACATTAAGGAGATTGTCATTAGCAAGAGGTAGGTGTTTGTTAATCACCACTTTATATGGGTTTGGTTGGTTAAAGGATGAGGTATATGACCCGTGGGCAAACGGGAATCCTGACTTTGACATCATACAGGTAGACTCAATAGTAAATCCTGCATTTCCGAGAGATGAATGGGAAAGGGCTAAACGAACCTTACCTCCGTGGAAGTTCGACCTGTTTTATAGAGGGCAGTTTGCTAAGCCTGCTGGCTTGATATATGACTCATTTGACAGCCCTGTATCGGTAATAGACCCATTTGAGATACCTGAGAACTGGCCTGTATATGTCGGACATGACTTTGGGTCAAATAATATGGCATCTTTATGGTTTGCACAAGATCCCACAACGGGGTATTTTTACTGTTTTGACGAATATTTGCAGGGCGGCAAGGCGACTTTTGAGCATGTCAACGAATGGCTGGAGATGGCAAAAGGGCATCGGATAGCCAAAAGGGTAGGGGGGTCTCACCAAGAGGTAGGATGGCGAAACGATTTTTCCCAGGCGGGGTGGGCCATAAACGAGCCTACTGAGTTAAGGGTGGATGAAGGCATACAAAAGGTTTACGGTTTCTTTAAGACTGGTAAATTGTTTATCTTCCGAAGATGCCAGAACTTTATAGATGAACTGGAATCGTATTCGTATGAACTAGACGAAAAATATCAGCCGACTGAAAAGATAGAGAACAAAGAAAGATATCATCTGTGTGATTGTGCTCGATATATTTTGGCGGACTTCAACCCTGTGCAGAGAGAAGCCTGTGAGGTCAGCATGTATGTTGGGGGCAGGAGAATCTATTAGGAATAGCGGAGAATCAATATGGATGAAGATGCTAAGAAGATAACCGCAAAGGTAAAGGAGAGAGAGACTGAACTCAAGGATACGACCACACGCATGGAGGAAGATTTCAAGATGTGGAATCTTGAGTCTGACGCTCACGCCTCTACCCAGAAAACAGGGTTTGTCAAACCTCCTGATTGGGTACGTGACAGTGATGTAAATGTAGTTTCAAATGACCCACGTACATTTTCTGACCAGGTGCAGTCCACTCTTTCTGATGCTGAAATGCAGATTATTATTCGCATGGCAGAAACAGAGGGGGATGACAAGAGAGATGATATTGCCAAACTGGAGAGATTACTTTACTTTGCCCTTGATATGGCTGACAGGAGACTAAGGAAGCTGCTCATGCCTAATTTCAGGGAATCGACTATATGGTTTGCTACCATCAATGGTTGGGCTATTGGCAGGACACTGGTTTATAAGCCTAAAAGTGGCGAAGTGGTGTTTGATTTACTGCCGATGGATGCCAGGTGGTTCACTTATGAAGTTGGTGCGGATGGTTTTCTGTGGACAGCATACAAGACATTCCGTTCAAAGGATTTACTAGAAAGTGAGTGGAAATTTAATGCTCCTGAGAAAATAGATAACGAAGTGATTGACTACTGGAAGCATGATGGAGACGGGAAGTTTTCCAATGCCGTCATCTGTAACAACAAGTTCATTAAAGAGCCAAAGCCTTACAAAATGAGGTCACATCCTGTAATCGCTGTGCCGGTAGCAACGCGACCTCCTGTAAGCAGGACTTCAAAAAGTGACCCTGGTGGATATGGAGACAGCATCTTTGCAGCAATGAGGGCTATCAACAGGACACGCAACCGCTTTGCCTCTATTGCGGCTACACATGCCAATCTGCTATCCAAACAGCCTATTATCAACTATTATGATGAGCAGGGGACACAACTCAAGACTACTGTTTACCTCGCTGGAGGTGTGCTAAACTTGCCAAAAGAACATAATAAACTAGAACCAGCACCGATGGAAGACCTTAGCCCTACAGTAGTACAGATACTTGGCTGGTTGAATGAACAGATGGAAAGGGCTTCCCTCCCCCATATCCCAGTCGGTAGCCCGCCGCCTTCAGGCACTCTCTATAACTTGGTGCAGGAAGCTGGTAACAAGGTGTTTAACCCTCAATTAAAAACACTTAGTTACTTCTATGCTGAGACATGCAGGCAGATAGAGGAGCAACTGATAGACGGCAATATAGCCGTTGATGTTAAGCATGAGGAAAAGAGGAAATATTTTGAGGTCAAGGTAAAGCCTGTTGATTTGAAAAGACCTCATATAACCAGAGTGGAATTTACGGCCAGGACACCCTGGACACAGTTTGATACTTACCAGATTGCTGATATGGCGAAGAGATTGGGTCTTCCTGATGCTTTTATCCATGAGTATATTCTTAAACTTCCCGACCCGAAGGGGCTTGGTGATTTGTCTGCTATCGAAATAGCAGAACACTCTCCAAAGATAGCAATGGTCAGGGCTATTCAGGCTCTTATGGTAGTAGGCAGGCAGGATGAGGCCGAACAAGTTATGAGAGATTTATACCAACTGGAAATAAGTGAGCAACAACAGACGGCTCCTCAAGCACCGCCAGGAGGTGGGATATAATGCCTGATCGGGTAGAACAACCACGAGATTATGCAGCAGCCCAGATTACCAGGGCTACAGAACCGTATCATTTTCAACGGGATAGGCAAACATTTAATAAGCAGCCAAGACCTGCTCAAGCCAATACCTCGCAGCCTAATGCCAGGAGTGCGCCTGTGGGATGGGGTCTTAGCACCAATGCTTACTGGCAGAGCGTTATGAGCGATTACCTGAAACGTAAGAATATGTCACAGAATACTTCCTTGCGAATGGGGAGGGAACTATAATGCCTGATGACAGAATAGCCCTTGAAAAGAAGTTCTGGCAGTGGATGAAGGAAAAGTACGCTACTGGAAAAACAGAGGCAAGTGTTAAAGGAATAGATTTAACCCCATTTTGGGAATACTTTTGGGCCACTCAGCTATCTCCAGATGAGAGAAAATTGGCAGACGAGCGGAGTAATGAGGAAAAATCGAAGGAACGTTATCTCGAATATCAAAAAGCTGGCGGTTTCCTCGACTTTACTGAATGGTTAGATTCTGGTGAAATAACCATAGAAGAAGAGCAAGCCGCTATTGACTTTATAAATCGTGCTCTCCCTTGGGGAGAGTACCAAGTAAACCGTGAGTTTTTTAGCGATAAACATCGCAAAGCAGCAATCGAAGATATAAGAGACCGACTGTTCGGGCAGAATTTATATTATGGCGCACGTCAAACGATTAGTGAATTACCATCTCAAATAATCAATGCTGTTGGGAACTATTGGGCAAGTATCCCTGTTGCCGAACAGAAAAGGATTGAGGCTGAGCAGAAAAGGATTGAGGCTGAGCAGAAAAGATGGGAAGCGACCCAGCAGGCTGAACAGAAGCAACTACAGCAACAGGCGCAGGACATCACTCAGCAAAGACAGTGGTTACCCCTTGGAGCAGGGGGAACTAAAGAGCAACAGGTAAATATAGCATATCAGGCTATACAAAAGCTAAAAACTCAGATGCAAACCGCTCCTGATTATCTGAAAAACGAAATGGGTGCCCAGATATCTCAACTTGAATCTGCTATATCCCAGACAGTAGAACAAATAAGAGGGCAGGCAAGAAGAAATACAGAAGAGGAATTATACCCGAAGGGGTGGCGGGAAGAAATACCAGGACAGGCTGCTGAATGGTTCGGTGAAAAATATGGTGTCTCACCCGAAAGAGTGGGCGGTTTGGCTGCTCAATACATGGGCAACCCTGATGCGGAGATGTTTAGTGAGCTCACCTTGGAAGAAAAGCAAGACCTTGCCAGTGTTGGGCTTTCAGTTAGCGGCCGACCGCCTAGACCGCCAACACCTGAATCCTATAATCCACCTGGCTTTGAGGATATAGATGTGAAAGGGCCTGAACGATGGAAGTCGTGGTTTCAGTCGAGGTATCCAACTATTGCCAGAGAGTTCATGGGTAAAGGTGAAGCGGAATGGACTGGTGATATTTCCAGTGGGAAATGGGAAACACCGCGTACGAAGGAAACTTGGGCTGATTTCCTGCAAAAGGAAAGGGAAAGGCTGAAGTCTGAGTATTACAAGAAATCTCCTTATGAGCGTGGAGAAAGGCCAGAGGCATTTGCTCCAAGAATAAGAACAGTTAAGTTTTAGAGGTATTTATGCCTGTATATAAACTCCCTTGGGAAATAAAAGAACCTTTGTATCAACCACCTGCTGTTAATACTGCTGGCAGGTCGTTGGCGATGGATGAACTGTTGCGTAGAATTGGTGGTCCAATGGAGCAACCTGAAATGCCTATAGCCACAGATAGGATGACGCCAACCACCATGCCAAAAGTGGAACTCGATAAGGCAGAAAACGAAAGTTTCTGGCAACGAGTTGGTAGATTTTTCAATCCATTTGAAACCATGGTTCCATCGCAGGAAGATGTAAAACAAAAACTTATTTCTGAAGGCAAGATTACTCTAAATGAAGCCGACCGAATGGAATCAAAATATAGAGAAAGTCTTAGTGCTCAGTTTACTGCTGGTATTGGAGATGTGTACGAAGTTGCTGCTGGTGCAGCAGGATGGGTTGGTATTGATTGGCTATCGAAAGAGTTAAATAAAGCATCTAAAGTAAAAAAAGAAGGTATCCCTGATGTAGATTTAGGTGATATAACATGGAAGTCTGCTCTTGATCCGCAATTCTGGGCGAAAATACCCAAGTTTGCAATCAGAATGACTCCATTCACATTGAGTCTAGTTCCTGCTATGATAGCAGGGTACGCTGGAGGGGGGCTTGTCGCAGGTGCTGTTGGATTGGGTGCTTTTGGCTCAGCAATTCTTGGCACTTTGGGTGCTACTGTATTATCTCGGCCTCTTGAAGGTGCATTAGAAGCTGGTGGAACTTACAATCAGGCACTTCAAAAAGGGATGTCTCAAAAAGAGGCAGATAAAGCTGCTACTAGCACTTTCCTTAATAACCTTAAACTATCAGGGTTTGATGCTTTGGAACTCGTTACTGCCTTTGCCCCAACACCTGTAAAGGTGGGGGGGAAGTATCTAAAACCGTTTGTAACTGGTGGTCGTGTGCTCGGAACGGCTGCACAGGAAGCATTTGAAGAGGCATTACAGGAGAAGTTTCAAACTGAGGCTCTGGGGGAAAAATTCAAGTTCGGTGCTCCAGAAACAAAACAGGCTGTTTTTGGAGGTGCTTTATTTGGTGGCCTAATGGGGGGAAGTGGTGCTGTCTTCAATGCAATTAAACAGAAGACACAAGAGACAATGCCTCCGAGTATGTCTCAGAAATTTGCTAAAGCAAAGACTGCCGCCATGAAACGAGGTATGTCTGAAGAACAAGCTGGACTCATCGCCCTTGATGAAATAGCTAAAACGCCTAATGGCAAAAAGATTGTTGAGCAAGCTACAAAGTGGGTAGAAGGACATCAGGATGAAATTATCCCCTCTGTTCAAGCTGTGCAGGGTATCAAGGGAGAACTAGGGGCTGAAGTACCGAAGGGGGGAATACCACAGCCAAACATCTTGGGAGAAATTACCGAAGCACCCACACCACAGACTGTAACACCTATATCTGAAGGGGTTATACCACAAGCTGAGGCAATGCAACCTAAGAGTTCTGTTGAGAGGCGTAATGAGATAAAAGAACTCTTGGCTAAACCAGCTAAAGAGCTACCAAAGGGAACAACCAAGATAGCGTTACGGCAAGAACTGGCTAAAATAAACAAGGAGTTGATACCACAAGAGAAAACTCTCAGACAGAAGATAATGGCTACCGCTATCGCACGGGGAGTTTCGCCTACTCAAAGGGGAAAAATATTCAAGAGTGTGGGAGGTAGCAGGCATCTATCTGAAATAAGATTAGATAAACTCCAAAAGATTTTACCTGCAATACAGAAGGCAAGGCCTGACAATATAGGCAGTTCCAAAGTTGTTAAGGTTAAAACCGAACAGGCAATCCAAGACTTGAAAGAAAGACTGAAGGTTAGTGATGCTGACTATAAAGCAACCCTGAAATTACTGAATCTCTCGACTGACAAGTATGTTAGCAGAGACACTTTTATAACTGAACGGCAGGCGCATATCTTGATGAAAGCCATGCGGCGTAAGTCGCTTCTCGGCTTTTCACAGATTGAAGAACGTGTTAAGGAATTAGTGCGGTTCCTCGGCCCTCCCAATAAGCCGCCTTCAGTGATAACTAAGTCAGCGTTGGAGCCACCTATCGGGAAAAGACTGTCATATAAGTTATCAAGTTTCATCAACAGGACTTACAGGATTGAAAGGATACTTGACTGGCTGGATGGGAAAGATAAAGGTATTATGTGGTCTACCTTTTACGAACCCCTCAATAAAGCGACCGACCAGAAAATTAGTGGTGTCTATTCCAAGTTTGATGAAATTAAGAAATTTTTAGCGGAAAATAAGATTGAACTATCTAAACTCAATACAGATACGAGGAAAATCGCCGCTGATGTCGAACTAACTACAGCAGAACGTATCGGTGTTTATCTCCATAGTCTCAACAAAGATAATCTACTTCATTTGAAGGAAGGAAACAAGTTCAGTGACGAACTTATTGAAACTGTAAAGAACAGTCTCAGTGAGCCAGAGATGAAACTTGCAAATTGGTTATCAACATATTTTAAGGATGCTGGTCCCGCTATCTCAGAAGCCAGAACATACGTAGAGGATAAGCCTCTCGATATTGTTGAGAACTATTTTCCTATCAGACTTCAGTGGGGGGCTAACCCCGAATTGGACTACTGGCAGCAGCTAGCCAAAGAAGATGCTATGAAATTCGCCTCTCAATGGCCTATTTCTAAAATACCGAAGGGGTTCACCAAAGAGAGGACCGGCAAGGCAAAGCAGGCTGTAGACCTTGATGCCTTTTCAATATTCCAGAATCATCTGGGTGCAGTTGAGCATTATAAAGCCTTCGCGCCAGTCGTATCTGACCTACAGATGATAATGAAAAGTCCCAAGTTTAAGGCAATCCTTGTTGACCGTGCAGGGATTTTTACCTATCAGGTCTTAGATAAGTGGCTTGCCCAAGTCGCTGAGATTGACCCGCTTCACCCAATCAATCATGCCGAGGCGTTGGTTAGGAATCTAAGAGTTAACGCTACCTTTGCTGCACTTGGTTTGAACATTACTACAGTATTAAAGCAGTTTGTATCTTTCCTTAATGGCTCGGCTGAGATGGGGGAAATGGCGGCACTTGAGGGTGTATTTTCGTCAATAGCTCATCCCTTAGAAACAAGGGCAATTATCAAACAGTATTCCCCTCAGATATACCGCAGAACTTTTGAAAGAGAGATAGCTGAAGCTAGGCAGATGAAAGGTGCTGATAAAGTTATACTTGGCAAAATATCTCCCAAAGAAGCATTGATGTGGCTGACTACATCTGCCGATAAGTTGACAGTATCCAGCATATATCGTGGTGCATTTGATAAAGTTCTTAACAAGACTGGAGATGCGAGGGCTGCTGCCGATTATGCTGAAACCGTTATCCGCAAGACACAACCCTTCTTTGATGTAAAGGACTTGCCCGAATATTACCGTTCAGGCGAGTTTATGAAGGTCTTGCTTATATTCACCAACCAACTTAATAACAATTTTAACTACTATCGTTTTGATATTGCAGGAAAAGTAGCGGCTGGCAGGATAAGTAAACTAGAGGCTGTACGCAGGTTAATTGAATCGCTTATAATTCCTGGTTTAATTATAGGTGCAATAAGCCAAGCTATAATACCGAAGGATTGGAAGGAAGCAACCAAAGATGTAGGGATGCAAGTATTAGCTTCCATCCCGTTACTAGGAAGTTATCTAGTATCTGGCATTAAGGGGTTTACAGATTCGAGCATTGTGAGCCTTTCCGTATTAAACGAATTAGGTAATGCAGCATATGATATGGCAAGTGGTAAATGGGATAAAGCTGCTTTGGATGCGGCAAAAGCAGGTGGTTATGCTGTTGGTCTACCCGTAAACGCTGGCAAGAAATACATTAGTTCAATATACAGGCTTGCTACCGATAAGACTGATGACTGGTTGGAACTTATATGGGGTAGTTACATTAGAGAAAAGGCAAAGGAGAGTTTAGTAACACCAGAAAGTGTTGTCAGTGACGGTTTTGCGAAGTTGGGACAAGTAGATAAGGATGCCAGAGCATTAGCTGAAAAGAAAGCTGAGACACCCAACGACTTACACAGAGTTGCTGAGAGAGATTGGACTTATACTACTGCTGATTTCGGTAATGATATTAATAATGCTACTTGGAAATACAAAGAGAGAGATGACTTACCTGAAATAGCTAAGTTCTATTGGGAATACAAAGATTTGGCTGCTGCCTACGATGATGAACTTGAGGCTAATAGGGATAGATTTCAGAAAGAGAACAGAGAATTAGAATCAATGTTCATATTTTGGGGCAGGTGGACAAAAATATATAACACTTCGTCTACGTCTATAAGAAAGGTCAGAGATTTAGTTGAAAAATATAAAATTCCTGATGGCGCTATACCAGCTTTACGCTCTAGGAAGTCTGGCCAGTCTTCCGCTTCTTCAGGGGCCTACAAGCTCCCTTGGGAAAGATAAGGTAAAAAAATATATGGAGGTATGATTAAACATGACTACCAAGAAACTAGAGGGGAAAGAACCAAAGGTCGAGGGGATAGAGTCCACTCCAAAGCAGGAGGGGGCAGATTCAACTCAGCCGAAAGGCGAAACCACTGTAGACATCACCAAAACCGATGAGTTCAGGAGAGAACTGGACAAGGCACTCGGAAAGGCGCTTGAATCAACAAACAGGCAACTTTCACTGCGGAAAAAAGAGACTGATGATGCTAAGTCGGAAACGGAGGAGCTTAGGTCTACAACTACTGCACAACTTGACGAACTTCATGCTGAATTGGAAGACAGGATTAGAGCGCATGATGAAGCGTTAGAAGCGGTAGATGATGACACAATCAGGAAGTCGTACACTGACAGAATTTCTCTATCCAAGAAGGAAAGAGAGGCAGACAGACGAGAAAAAACTGCCGAGGAAAGGCTCAAGAAAGCTGAAAAACTTGTCTACGATACTGGTCTGGAGAAACTGGCAGACGGCAAGATGAAAGACCTGAGAAAAGAAGGGTACGATGTGTCAGAAGAACTTCTCAAAGAAATTGAGGGTTGCGAAAATGAGTACGAAATAGAGATTGCAACACTCAAATATCGGATCTCTAATGTCCCAGCCGAAAAGAAAGAACCGCAGGAAAAGGAAGATAAGTTTGACTCTGGCATAGGCAGCGGAGGGAAACCAACCCTTGGTAGTTTGTCTCCCAAAGAGATACTAAAGGAAATTGACAAAAAAATAAGAAATCAATAAAGGAGGCCAATTATGGCTGTAACATTAGTCGACCATGCAATGCAAGCTACTAACGAAGGGAAACTGGTGCTTGCTGAAATTGCTTATTGGGGACTGGAGGAATCCAATATACTTCAAAAAATTCCCTGGTCTACCCAACCCCAACTAGCCGTGCAGGTAACGGCGGCAAAGACTTTACCTACTGCCGGAACCAGGAAACTCAACGCTGACTTCACTGAATCCACAGGTAAATTCGAGCAGAAGGTTGAGGAGAAATATATCTTCGGTCTAGATATTGACGTTGATGTAGTTCTCTAAAAAGCTAATCCTGGTGAAAGACAGACCCAAAGGCGAATGGCCGCCAAGTCTATGGCTTATAAATTCAACAATATGTTTATCAACGGCGACCCAGGCAGTGACGAGTTCAAGGGACTGAAAAAGCGCGTGACTGACATTAACGCTGGAGGCTTTACCGATCAGTATATTGATGGCGGAAGTGTCAACACTAACAACAGAGGTATGAACTATGATGCTTCTGAACGCCATTATTTTCTTGACAAAGTTTCCGAACTTATAGCTGCCATAGCCGGTGGTGGCCCGGATGCTTTATATATGAACAAAAAAATGTACCTCGCCTTCGAGTCATGTGTGAGGCGTTCAAGCCTGATGAAGCAGACCGAGGATATGTTTGGCCGCATCATAAATATGTGGGGGGGTGTACCTCTCATTGATGTTGGAAGGGATGACTACCTGTCTACTACTGAGATTATCACCAATGGTGAAAGCCTTAGTTCCGGTAGTGAAGAAACCTCCATCTATGCTGTCAAATTCGGAGAGAATGACTTTTGCTGGGGTATGCAACAGGGACCACTGGATGTGAGGGACTTAGGAGAAATTGATAGTTCCCCTGTATTTCGTGACAGAGTGGAATGGGTGATTGGTCTTGCCCATAGTCAACCCCTCTCAATAGCTCGGGCATTTGGTTTTGTAGCCAATGCCGAAGCAAGTTAAAAAGTAACAAAGTAATACAAGGAGGAAAAAATGTTTGATTCAGATATGATTTTGCTCGATGGCAGCGTAGACCTTAACGCTGCCAATGATGCCGTTCCCACTTCTGTCACAAGAGATTCGGCCACTGGAGCCGTTGTTATTGACATCGGTCAAGGTGGAACTCCTGCATCAGGTTTAGTGGCGGTTTTGATTGGTGTGGACGATGCCAATGGCACAGACGACACACTAACAGCTTTAATCGAATCCTCGGACAATGTAGCTTTTGGTAGTGTTGTCCATCAATTAGGTAAGTTCGATAAATTGTCAGCAAATCAAGGTATCATTGTAGGTTCGGAAGTTCCAGGCGTCTTTATGGTGAGGTTTTCAACTACGGACAGGTATATCCGTCTCAACGCCACGGTCGGAGCCACACCAGACGACTTCGGAACTGTCTACTGCTTCCTCACTCCGTACCCGTTCGGGAATGTTCTGTAAAGGAGGACTATCATGGCTGAAAATGCTACAAGCGTTGAGTTAAGCGCAGGGTTTATAACCCTTACCGATGCACATGGTAGGAAAACACAACACCCCATAGCTGCTGTGCTGAGAGCCGCAGACATTCCTACAGGACTCACCTACTCACAGGTTCAAGCTGTCTCCGCACTGGCTAACCTAGTTGCTGTTCTAGTTAGAACCTTGATATCTAGAGAGGTTCTAGACGATGACTTCCTCGAGTATGGAGAATATACTCTGGAATCCCTCACCGAAGCTATTGAGCAGATGGGTGGAGACTATGGCGACCCTGATATAAGCGTGGAGGAGTAGGATGGCGGATTCTAAATAAGGAGGTAATCGCCTATAAGAAATAGTTTTGGCTCTCTGTGGAGTTCGGACAGTCAAGCTATCAGGGGTGAATAACTCCAAGCCTTAAAGGGCTTATTCACTTAAAATAAAAGTAAAATAAAAGGAGAAAAAAATGAGTTCATTACAAGAAATAAAAGTAAAGAGAGAACAAGCATCTGTGTCCCCGACTACATCAGACATGGATTATCTCAAGATGTCACAGATAGGCCAACTCTGGACGGCAGACTGGAAGTACAAGCTAGTAACTGCTGGCAAGGTTTTCCGAATGAGCATCGGCACGATTGCTGGTGGAACTGATGTTGTGCCTGTTGGCGATGCTACGAGTGGTATTGACTTAGACCAGCCTGAAGGTATTGTCTCAATAGGTTCCGATGTTCTGATTCCTATGGAACTGGAAATCTCTGGCTACAGTCTTACCGATGCTGCTGCCGATAATGTCCAGATTCTACTCTGTGCAGACAGGTCAGGCGCAATGGCAACAACTGACTTGGATAATGGAACTCAGGAAACTGTGGATAACCTGCTTGATGGCGGGGGTTCTTTTGGCGGTACTGCGGTCAGCCTTGTGACTTCTGACGTGACTGACCCAACGGTGAGCGACATAATCCACTATAGAAAGTGGGCTAATCTTATTGCTGCTGGTGGAACAACGACTCAGCTTGACCCCGTGATAATTGATTTCTATGACCACTGGGAAGCTAATGTCCCCACTTTCCTGGCAGGCCCATGTGACCTGTTGCTCTACGCTGCCGGTGTGATAGCTTTTACCTTCGTGGGTTCACTGGTTTTCGCTCATGTACCTCGAACTTGGGTGCCTATTAGCTAAGAGCTAGGAATACTAACCTTGAGAGGGTGGGGTAATTCCCACCCTCTCCCCTAAAATAGTTCAAAATCTTTATGAAAGATAGTTGACATTATAACATTATAGTGTTACAATATTAATATGAAAAGGTTTACTGCATATCTCCCAGATAACGTATATGAGCAAGTCAGGCTTAGTGCCTTTGAAAGTAGGCGTAAGATTAATGATATAGTCTGTGAGGCACTTAAAGCATACTTGGATAAAACTAAGAACTTGCGAAAGAAGGATTGAGATGGGAGATAATAAAAAACTAACAATAGTTGGGAGAGGGGCTTCCTGGATATATTGCCCGTTTGAGGGGGAAATTTGGGGTATATCTTCAGTGCTTGATGAACCAATTTTGTGTGATAAGCACTACGACAAGATATTCGCTTTTGATAATTTGAACAAACATATCAATAGTTATGCAGTTGAGAAGTTGAAGGAATTTATTGCTATTGCGAATGAGAGAAATATCCCAATAGTCAGTACACAGGGATATGCCACAGAAAGATACCCGTTACTTCAGATATTTGATGAGTTCAAGGTTGTCTGGATTAGATCCACCATATCTTATATGTTGCCACTTGCTATCTACATGGATTACGATGAAATTCACATCTATGGTATTGACCAGGATATAGAAGATAAATATATAAAATCCCGACCATTCGTAGACTTCTGGCTCGGTGTAATGGTTGGCAGGGGCGTGCATTACACCATAGCTAATAAGAACTTCCCACAGTATATGCCCTCGCAGATGGAGATGGTTTTAGCCAAAGCCAAAAATTCTGATGGGAGGATAGTAAATGAGAAGAGTTGAACATAAGTGGGGGCATGAGGAAATAATAGTTGAAACAGATAACTATTCTTATGAACTAATCCACCTAAAGAAAGGGTGGACAAATGCCTGTCACTACCATAACGAGAAGCAGGAAACCTTTATCCCCAAGGTTGGAACGGTCTTGTTAAATGTTAAAGGTTCCGAGTTCATATTGACCGAGCCTTTTACAGTCAACCCATTTACTTCTCATAGTTTTCATGCCTTAACCGATGCTGTCGTTATTGAAGTATCAACAAAGCACATAGACACTGATGTAGTAAAATGCCATGAAGCTTATTACTGTGAGTAAGGTTTTTATTATTGCTGAAATAGGACACAATCATAATGGTTCGATGGAAGATGCCAAGAAACTGATTGACATGGCTGTTGAATGTGATTGCAATGCAGTTAAGTTTCAGAAGAGGACTATAGAAGTAGTTTATACAAAGGGATATCTTGATAGTCCGAGAAAAAGTCCGTGGGGAACTACTCAGAGAGAACAGAAGGAGCAGATAGAGTTCTCGAAGGAAGAATATGATGAGATAGATAATTACTGTAGGTCTAAGGATATTGAATGGTTTGCTTCTGCATGGGATACGGAAAGCCAACTCTTTCTAAGGCAGTACGACTTGAAATACAATAAGGTTGCTTCAGCTATGTTGACACATATTCCATTGTTACGACTGATAGCTGAGGAGAAAAAGCACACCTTCATATCTACCGGCATGAGTACCTTTATTTCTATTGATAATGCAGTGGATATTTTCAGGATGCAGGGATGTCCTTTCACATTGATGCAATGTTGTGCCACTTACCCATCAAATATTAAGGACTTGAACTTGAGATGCATGGTAACGCTAAGAGATAGATATGGGTGCGAGATTGGGTATAGCGGTCACGAAGTAAGCCCTATGCCCTCGGTTATGGCCGCAGTTTTAGGCGCGGTAGCCATAGAGAGACATATAACACTGGATAGAACGATGTATGGGGCAGACCAGTCAGCCTCTTTGGAGCGACATGGCCTCAAGATAATGGTAGATAATATCAGAAATATTCCCTTTTGCATCGGTGATGGAGTTAAGCGAATTATCCCTGGGGAAGAAGCAATGGCAAAGAAGCTGAGGTACTGGTAGAAGAACCTTTATGATATACTGTTTCGATTTTGATGGCACCCTCTGTTCTCAGGAAAAAGATTATAGTAAGACCGAACCTTATCAAGGCAGGATAGAAAAGGTAAATAAGTTGTATACTGAAGGACACAGGATACTTCTCTATACTGCCAGGGGTAGTACGACCAGGATAGATTGGAGAGAAATAACCGAAAAACAACTTCAAGAGTGGGGAGTGAAATATCACGAACTTATACTTGACAAGCCAGAAGCAGATTTGTTCATTGATGATAGAGGGGTAAATGCAGATGTTTTCTTTGACAGATAAGGTAGCTGTAGTTACTGGTTCTTCAGGGGGTATTGGCAGTGCAATAAAAAAGGGTTTTGATGAAGCTGGAGCAAATGTTATTTCTTTTGATATAAAAGATGGTTTTGATATTACTAAAACACAACAAATGAAAATAACCTTTTCTTATATCTTCGCTGCCTTGAATAGAATAGACATACTTGTGAACTGTGCTGGCATCACTCTACCCAACTGGACTGATGATAATGACCTGTACCCTGATGACGCATGGGAAAAGACAATAGAGACTAACCTGACATCCCCCTGGAAGCTATGCAAGTTAGCGTTCCCCTATATGAAAGAGCATGGTGGTTCTATTATCAATATCACCAGTGTCACGGCAGAACTTGGTTTCTCTAACAATCCAGCCTATGGTGCTTCTAAGGGTGGATTAAAAATGTTGACCAAGTGTATAGCTATGGATTGGGCCAAGTATGGTATTCGTGCTAACAATCTAGGTTTCTCATATATCAGGTCAGACATGAATAAAATTAGTTATAACAATCCTGAGATGCGTAAGAAGAGGACTGACAGGCAGATGATAGAACGGTATGGTGGACCAGAGGAATCTGTAGGTTTGGCTATTTACCTTGCTTCCGATGCATCTAGTTTTGTCACTGGTCAGGATTTCTACATAGATGGAGGACTCCTAAACAAAGGGATATGATATTAGGGGAGGGAGTGATGGATTTATTTTTAAGGAGACTCTCTTGGTATAAGCCCACTGAGAGACGGTTTATGTGGCAACACTATCGTATGTACAATGGCAGTTATTTCCAGATGATGCGATTCGGATTATTCGGAGTTAATTATTATGGCAGATAGAGAGGAGATAGTAGACGAAAGGATACATCAGTTTTTGGGGTGCATTGCTTATTATAGTCTTAAGGATAAGCCATCGCCAATTCCCTTTATCAGTTTATGGAATCCTATAATTGAGTCACTTCTTATAAGAGATGAGAATAAATAGATATGTTATTAGGTCTTATACCAGCTAGATGTGGAAGCAGGTCTGTTAAAAATAAGAATATTAAACTGCTTGCAGGCTATCCCTTAATCGCCTACTCCATAGTGGCTTCCAAGTTATCTACCAAGATAGATAGAACCATAGTCTCTACTGATTCTGCGGAGTATGCGGAGATTGCTAAGCATTATGGGGCTGAAGTTCCTTTCCTGAGACCTGCCGAGTATGCTACTGACACTTCTACAGACATGGACTTCTTCAGGCACTTGATAGGATATTTACTATCTAAAGAGGGTATTACCCCAGATTACATAGTTCATCTCGGCCCTACGATACCACTAAGAGACCCCGTTGTGATTGACGAAGCAATCAATAAGATAGTATCCAATGAAATAGCAACGGCTCTTCGTTCAGTCCACCAAGTAATACCGGCCCACAAACTCTTCTCAATTAGACGATGGTTTTTAGAGGGGTTATTCCCCAATGACCCAAGACCAGAATATTACAACTTGCCGAGACAGACATTTACTCCCAACTATAAAGGTAATGGCTATGTTGACATAGTAATACCCAAGACGATAAAGGACACAGGGACATTGCATAGTACAAGAATATTGCCATTCATCACAGAAGATGTTGGGGATTTAGACACACTGGATGATTTTGAATTTATTGAGTGGAGACTACAAAAATATGGGAATGTGGTGTATGATTATCTAAAAGAAAATTATGAGGAGGAAATGTGATAACTGGGATACGCCATACAGCAATTATGGTCAGTGACATAGAAGAGGCATTAAAGTTCTATCGTGACCTTCTGGGATTCAACGTGATAAGAGATGAGATAGAGAGAGGAAGACATATTGATAGCATCTTCGGGAAAGGGGTTTACTTCCGTGAAGTCAAACTATCTACTACAAACTCTCTTGAAGATGGTACTGTAATCGAACTTATTCAGAAATCATCTGTTCCTGTTGATTTTGCTCATATCGCTCTCAGGGTAGACGATATTGAAAAAGAGTACAAGAGACTAATAGATGCAGGGGTTGATTTTCCCTGTCCTCCTGTCGTTTCAGAAGATGGATATGCTAAGGTTACATGCTGTGTTGACCCCAGTGGTTACGTTATTGAACTGGTGGAGATATTGTAATGGGATATTTGAGTACGCATTTTTCAGAGGAGAGAAGACCAACTCACTCATATCCAAGACTACTGTGCTTGCATCATGTAGACCTCCATTTCAAGGACAACTATAAGACAATACTGGATATTGGTTGTGGCAAAGGCACACACATGAGAGAATTTCAAAAGTTAGGATTCGATGTCAAGGGTGTAGACAAACTCGAAGAAGCCAAGCAATTATCACCTGATTTGGACATTAGCCTTGCCGATTTGGAATGTGACCCTTTGCCCTTTCCAGATGATAGCTTTGATGTAGTATTTAGTAAGTCTTGCATCGAACATATACACAGACCTGATTACCACATGGATGAAATATATCGTGTTCTAAAGCCGGGTGGTAGACTGATAATAGAGGTTCCCGACTATGCCAGACACACTCACTTTTACTCAGACCACACTCATGTGACTCCGTTTGTAAAAGAGTCATTGACAAATATATTGCTGATACATAATTTCAAGGTTTTTGAAGTAAGCAGTCTTATCCAGATTCCATTTATGTGGAAGATACCCTGGTTATCCTTCTTGGTACAGCTATTCAGATGTTTTCCTGAGCCAAAACATCCTTTGAAAAACCACTTCACTAAATGGGTATGGCTATCCAGAAGTTTAGGATTGGTTGGAGTTGGAGAGAAATAAATGTTTTATGAATTCAAGTGTGAGCAGCACGGCAAATTTACTATCAGACAACCTATGATGACAGAACACAAGGCAAACTGTCCTGAATGTGGCAAGCAGGCACAGAGGATATTCTTGATGCCTCAGTGGTTTTGGACTGGCTCTGTTTTTAGACCTGACGGGAGTTTAAGACAACAAGACGACTATGCTAGTGAAGGAGTGATTAAATGAGTGACACTGCGCAACAAGAAGAAAAGGTTAAGATGTATCCCTTTTCAGGGGAATATTGCATCCCGGAGCCCGCAGCAGCAGAAGATACAGTTACCGGACATGCTGAGAGGCACGTAATGGTAGGTAAGAAAGTAGTAAAGCCTAAAAAGACCATTGGGACTCTGAAACCAAGTCTTGCTGACTACAAGATACTACAGGGAATAAAGCACACGAATGAGATTCTCGTTGAAATGAAGGATATTTTAGATAACATCTGGAGGGAAAGGCGACCATGAAATATTGGAATAAAGGAGGCGAGCAATGACTTATGGAAGAGACTTAGACATCGGTACACCAGAGAATGTGACTGATAAAGTAATTGAGTTGGATATAGCCGATAAGATTAGTGAAACAATACGAGATATAGGAATAACCACGATTGTATCCTGTCCCCTTGCGCCATTAACAATCCCTGGGGTTTCTGCTGCTGCCTATACTGCTGGTGACTGCATAGGAACAGTTGCAAAGTTAGCAGTCCCCAAGCGAGGTCTTATTGTAAGCGCTACACTTTGGGATTTATCCGACCAGGGAGGCCAAATAGACCTGGAGATATTCAAAAACTCTATTACTGAGATTGGTGATAATGGCGTTTGGGCACCTACAGACCAAGATATACTAAGTTTTGTTATCGAACTAGCGTTCGTGTCATTTGACGACCATGGCGGTAATCAGACATCAGAGGTAAACAGTATCAGCAAAGCCTACACGTCGCCAGAGGGCTTCTTCTATATTCAAGCAGTAGACAGGGGTGCAAAGACCATAGCAGCAGTGCAAATACCACACTTTCAATTACAGATACTTTCTAGTGACCCTGACTTCGTGGAGAGATAAATGTACTTTAGATTTGAGATACCACTAAACGCAGACGGTTCGAGAGTCACGTATTCTCCTGGATGGCATGGCACGATGCCGAAGTGCCCAAAGAAGGTTACCGTTCTTCTCTATAACGACAACGAAGGTTATGGTATAGCACAGACTAAGGATACTTTTATTCCCAGAGAGGTTATCCAAATCACTGAGCTTGCCGCTAAGGATATATTGGCTACAGCAAAGGATGAGGATGGCGTTTACTTTGGTGACAAATTACTCCACAGATGGGATTAAGTCGAGGCGGTGCTAAATGGCTGATAGATACTTAGTAGCTACAGGGAATTACGGTGATGTAAATACTTGGTCTGCTACCGATGGAGGTGCTGCTGGTGCGTCTGTACCAACCTCCAGTGATAATGTTCACTTTACTGCTAACAGTAATGGGCTGACTCTGACAGTTAATGTAACAGGAAACTCCTATGATTTTGTGGCTGATGTAGCTAATACAGCAACGATAGATGGTAGCAGTCTCTTGAGAATATATGGTGATATGACTCTTCATGCCAATATGACCTTTAGTAAGACAGGCATAATTAACTGGTATGCGACAGATGATGGAAAGGTCCTTACTTCAGCAGGGCTTACCTTTGCATGTATCCTTAATATTCAAGGTGGAACAAAATCTTTTGGAGATGCCATTACACTTAGTGGGAGTAGTTATTTTAATCTACTGACTGGAACGCTTGATACCAACGACCAAACTGTAACTAATGCCGATTATTGGAATGGAGGTGCTGGAGGCGTAAGCACACTTATACTAGGAGCTTCTGTCATAAATTGCAAAGGATGGAGTATGGGAACAGGGGTTAATCTAACCATTACCGCAGGTACTTCTTCAATCAGGGTCACCGGGGCAGGTATTTTTGATGGCGGTGGAAAGACTTATTATGAAGTCCAACTCAACGGCACAGCACACACAATATCAGGTTCTAATACATTCAACAAGTTGGTTCTTAATCCTGCTGGTGTTCAGACAATTACTTGGACAGACACTTCAACCCAGTCTATTGGGTCAATGAGGAGGTCAGGAACAGGACTCATTACCTTTGCTGGTTCTGGTACTGCTGAATGGGCAATCACTAAAATAGGTAGTGGCGTAATCAAACTATATAATGTGTCCATCAGTTACAGTACAGTCACACCGAGAGAGAGAATCTGGTTTGCTTCTGGCAATTCAGTTGATGGTGGTAACAACATTGGTTGGATATTTGGTAAAGGTGAAGGAAGTGGTTTAATAAGTATCTTAAAAGCTATGAGGGCATTATAAACCACTAAAGGAGTGAAAATGAGTCTGTTTATTAACAGTTTCGCAGTCATAAGGCAACATCTTTCGGCAGTAGTAGGCGACCTTATTATGGGAACTTTCGCTTCGGGAACTTCCACTACTGGGGTTCACACTATGCTTCGCAAGGGGGATGGTTACTATAACGAACACCATTATCGTTGCTATATCTATGGCGGAACTAACATCGGTGAGGAAAGAGAGGTTAGTGATTGGACTCTCACTTCGCCAGCTGCTACCCTTACCTTTGACCCTGCCTTCACCACTGCGATAGATGTTACCTCTCAATACGAGTTGCACTATATCTTCACAGAGGATGAATACCGCAAGGCAATCAACATGGCGATAAATGCGCTGGCAGGTAAATACTTGATTGCTAAGACAAATGCTAGCATTACCCTGGTTGACGATATTTACGAATATACTTTGCCTGATGGATTTGAGTTCATCGACAGGATTATTACTGAGGATGAAGAGGATAGTGGAATCTTTTATGCCGATGATGTAATAGATTCACGGGATTGGGGACTCATATCCCCAAGAAAGCTAAAACTGCATGAGAGCAGATATTCCATTACTGAGGATAAAGACCTGAAAATTGAAGGCCAGGGGAGACAGGAGACAGTAAATGCCGATAGCGATGTTATTTACTTACCACCTGATTGGCTAGTCGCCAAAGCTATAACAATGTTGCCAAAAAACAAGATAATGAGTAACAAGTTGGATGCTACTTATCATCAGGCTTTATTAGATGCGTCTAAAGAACCGAGTTCATGGCCTAATCCAACGGCTCAGAGAGTAATATAATGTCAGGAGGATAATCATGGCTTTTGCAGACAGTCAGGCTGCGGGAATTATTAACTACGGAGAAGATGGTGTTGAAATACTGCTTGCGGGTACGGTCAAGGTTGGGGATGCGCTAGGGTGGAGTAGCGGTTGGAAGCGTGCTCTTGCCACTACAGGAACGGCAATACAGTTGCGTTGCGTTGCTGCCGAGGATGGTGCAAGTGGGCAAAGGAGAAAAGCCTATTTTGGTAAGACTTTAATTAGTGGTACAAGGCTTTCAGGAGCAACGGCTGGCTCTGCCTTGTATGTTGCTGAAGGTACAAGCAATGGCAAGTATACCGAAACTGTCCCCTCTGATACGGGGGATTGCACTACAGTTGTAGGCTATGCTATCTCAGCTAACGAGGCAATTCTCATACCGAACAGAAATACAGACTCAATAGCATAGGTGAGAAATGAGGCAAATACTCTTTAATGGCGTTTATTATCCGATACATTCGGATGTACAACAACGCCGAATCAATCCCTGGAAAGCGAAACTAGGTGCATCGGGCGCTGGCCTGACCTATGCAGACTTTAGTTCTGCGGATGTTGAGGAATACGTTGACTTTAGAAATGGTATAGGTAGGAAAAGGGGCGTAGGGTCTGATTACAGGTTGGACTTCTCTGAGGGTATTGACTTCTCCGTTGATGGACAGGCGGTGCTTGGTCCGCTGGTCACTACTGCTGGTTCTTTTGGTACAGCTCCAATTAAGATAATAGATTTTCAGAGTAAAACTTACGCTCTTGGAGATTTTCTCATTGGCGAATGGAACACATCAACATTAGCTTGGGATGGGATGGAGGACTTTACAACTTATACAGAGGTTGACGCCAACAGCAAGCTGACGGTAATAGCTACAAAGGCTACTGGTTTCAATGCTGATAGTGATGAAGATATCTACCTCTATAAAGATAAGGGTGCGGACCATTTTGATGCCTTAGATATAGATTTTGCGCTTTTCATAGAAGCTGATTCGGGAGTTAATGCATATTGTGGTGTGGCTATCACCAATACAATAGGGACTATACAAGGATTCGCCTCCACTGATTTAGCCGTAGTAGCTCAGGAGGCTGCTGGACCTGCATGGAGCATACGTTTAGTAAGAGGGGCTGTTGTCGCAGAGGATTTCTACACTTGTAGTTCTAACACTCTATACTATTGTACATTGTCAAGGACAGCAGGAAGCGATACCGCAACGGTAAAAATTTACTCTGATGCTGCTCGAACATCTCTTGTGGACACACTTAGTCTTTCTGGCTTTAGCACAACGAAGTATCAGTATATCTATGGGTTTGTGAATAGAAACAATAGTGGAACAGGTACCGATTTTCGTGGCTATGTACAGTACCTACGAATAGGGAGTGGAGGATGGGGTCTAGTTAGCCCCATTGATGCTATTGTAGTCACCGATTCCACTGATTCATACCTTGTCGTAAGCTCTGCGACCGCTGCTGTCTATACTACTGATGGTAATGTTTGGTTAGGACTAACGGGCTGCCAGGGCTATCTAGCTTGGTATGATACTAAGCTGAGGGGAATAGATACAGATGGTAACACTCTCAGGAGTTCGGCTGCCAATAACGTAGATGGGGTATGGACTAATTTCAGCCTTACAGGGCATTTCGGCACAGTCTATGACCTATTTGAAGGGAAGTTGCTGGCAGACGGCACACCTATTCTTTATTTCTGTGGTACTGAAGGTTTGTTTACCATAGATACCACCAATGAAAAAGCCTATAAACAGGAGGTGGCATATCCGCCATTAACTTATGCGGGTCATGTGGGTGCTTACTGGAACGCTAATGTGTGGGTAGCTACTGGATATGGCATACTCAAGGTGGCTCCATCGGCGGCTACTTATGTCGGCCCTGACCAGGATGACGGATTACCCTCTGGATATATTGGCACGATATATGACTTTGCTACTGTCAATAACTGGCTAGTATTCTGTGTCAATGGAGGCACGACTGACAGAAGCTCTATTCTAAAACGTAATGCTACGCTTGGAGGCAATCTCGATGTCTATACTTGCGGGTGTCATGAAGCTGCGGATACTACCGATACAATCGGTGCTACTGATGCTAGTGACCAATCCACTTTGGAAACACTACTCAACGAAATAAAGACAGATTATAATACACATATAGCTTCTACAACCTATCATGTGGCAGCAGACATCACAAATGCGGTTACGTCTGCTAATGCCAGTACCTTGGCTACGGCATTAACCCTAGTCAATGAGATAAAAGCAGATTACAATGCCCATCGCATATTAAGCGGGGTTCATTTAGGTAACGACTCTAACAATGATATTTCCTCTACTGATGCCACTGATTTAGCTACAGCGATAACTCTAGCAAACGAGATTAAAGTGGATTTTAATCTTCATTTACTATCCGTAGGAGGAGCGATAGCCTGTATTCACCATTCACCATCATCTATCTATACTAATGGCAGGCTGTGGTTTGGTGAAGGCACTAATGTTAAGTACATGATGATGCCTGATACCACTCATAATGTTAAGCAGATTGCGACCTATGAATATATCGATGACTCAGGATATGGCAAGCTACCTATCTTCCGTAAACTGGCTGCAATTCCCAAGACTGCACTCGGCGTAGCAGCTATTACCAAGAGTTGTGATGCTACAGAAAAGATTGAAGTTTATTATGGATTGAATGGGGCAACCCCAACCACTTTACTTGGCACTTTTATTGATGCTCCAAAGCCGACTACTCTGACCTTCAATAGCGGGCTTGGAACTGCTTTCTATACCATCCAGTTAGCAGTCAAGCTCTACAGGGATGCTACAGTCACCAATAGCCCTGAACTTGAAAGCCTTTTATTCTACTACTTTGCTACTCCAACTAGAATCAGTGCATGGCAGTTTAATGTTATCGCAGACGGTGATGATAGCCAGGAGATATTCGAGGCATTTGAAACGATATTTGATACAGCGACTTTGGTTGCCTTCTATCCTAGTGGCGATCCTAATAAGACTTCCTATAATGTGAAGCTAACCCAGATGCCGTCAAGAAGCTGGTGGGAGGAACAGGGCGCACGGGAAGGCCAGTTCACAGTAATAGTTGAAGAAATCTTCTCGGCTTGAGGTTGAATGATGGTTACAGAGCAAGCCAGCAGCATTGAACTAATTGTCCAAAACTGGTTAATCAAGAAGGGAATAACCGATTTCGAATTTCAAGTCTCAATCGGTGGAGGGCGCTATGAGTTAGGTGGGGCAGTAGTTGATTGTTTATCCTATGAGCGTGGACTAGCGTGGAGACTTCATGGCGGTTATTGGCACAAAGGGGTAGAAAAGGAAGGGACTGACCTTATTCAGCGTGAACTTCTTGTAGCTCAAGGTTGGACTGTCGTTGATATATGGGAGGATGACCTTCGAGACCCTGCTAGAAGGGAATATACTTTAAATACGGCTTTACAAGGCGAGGAGGTCTTTTAAAGATGCCTGCTACTTCGGAGAAACAGAGACGCATTATGTGTCTAGCTCTTTCTATGAAACTTGGTAAGACACCAACCTCAAAGAGTCCAGAGGCAGCTAGAATGTCACGTGAGATGAGCCTCAAAGACCTCAGTGATTTTTGCAAAGGGGAAGTTAAAGAGTAATCAAGGAGAAATATGCTATGAAGCTGTGTTCTGTTTGCAAAAGAATAAATCCCGATAGTGCTGATGAGTGTATAGGATGTGGAGGGACAGCCTTTGAACCTATAAAGCACAAAGAACAGGGGGAGGATGTGATATGACTGAAGAAAATAGCAAAGATATTCGCCTGAGCATAGGATTGATTAGCCTTATAGGGCTATTAGTTATCCAGATTTTGATAGCTTCTTTTGGATATGGTGTTCTTACTCAACAGGTCAAGTTCAATCGTGAACTTATCCAAACATATCAGAACAATCAAATATCTATAATGATGAAATTGGATGATTTGAATAACAGGATGACAAGGATAGAGACTATCCTTGCCCCTGCACAGGATTAAACATGAGTAAGTTAAAGTTCAATCCACATCAGTAAAGTTTTGAAGCACAACAAGTGCTGGATAACGGGGGCGAAAGCCCATCTATTTTTATTCCTCCACTCATCTATTACCTCCATTTCAATCTCTCGTTACTCTTGTAATCGTAATACTGTGTCTTTCTGCGGCTTCTGCCAGTGCAATAGTTCAAGGCAGTATTCACACAGAACATAGCCTCATCCCTACTCATTCGTAAGTATCTGGCTAATCTCTGGCAACTATATACACTGGGCCAGTCACCCTTAGTAAAAGAACATTCCTCAGTAAGTATCAGGTATTCCAGCATAAGCCCATCCTGATGGCACTTGGCAAGTCTAGTCATACACTCTCCAACTATCATCCTGGCCATTTCAAAGTCAGCCCACTGCTTTGCCTTGCCGAATCCCTCGCTCTCTGTCCCGTCACTAGGCCAAGATAGACTACCCGCAACTGTCCTGAGTATCCACAGAAATTGAGGTCTGGTATAAATTATCTCAGAGGGCTTGTAGTATTCAGTTATCATAAACTCTCCAACTGGTTCAGTCCATCATTTATACTTGCTGCTAATTCCGCTATGTCACTGGTATTGACTACCGTTCCTAGATAAGCCCCCAGTATCTCATGTATTAAGCACTCTCTTCTTCTCCTTTACTCATCACCCCTTGAACGACTAGGTGCTCTCGCCATAAAAGTGCTAATGTCCTCCAGACATTCCTTAACCATGAGCCCTGAAGTTGAAATGGGTTTCTGCTTGCCAGATAGGTGCCAATCAGGAAAACAACCATGATAATATTTGTATAGGTCAGCAAGTAATTCTCTGCTTCTAGCATTACAGTTCTCCCATAGTTCAGGCATTTAATAACCTTTTTAGATTATCTTTAACCTTAACCCCAGTAAAATCCCTTATTCCCTCAATGAGTGCTTTTACCTTATCAGCACTCGGTTCTGGCAGATGGTTATTCCCACTATCAGCACCGATGCTCACAAACTCAGGATTGCTTTCCTGTATCCATCGCACCATGTCATCAAGGTCAAAGTCCATGATAGGCTCTATGCTAATCATTTTAGGGTACACCAATTCTTGCATCGCCTCTTTTCGTATCAATGCTGGGGGTGCATCGCTAAAAGTAGAATACCGGTTAGACTCGATAGTGCAGCCCAACATTGTACTAACTGGGAGCACATCGGCAAACTTTATAAAGCGACCAGGGTTCTTTGTTTGAAATAGATAATGATTGTAGGGGAAATATGAACAATGTATTACCACTCGCTCAATCCATTTATTCGACACACCCCTTGCCCACATATCACAGGAGCTGCCAACAAAGATGGTGTTGCCAGAACCAAGATTGGTATTTAATTCCTTCTCGTCAAAGTGTAACTCCTTCTGTGGATATCTTTTCATATAGCAATAAGAACAATCATGGGGACATTTACCTTTAATCACATTCCAAGTCGCATTGACCCACGGATACATATTTCCTTTAGATTTATTTAACATCTCTTCTCCCTGTCATGTTTCCTACATCCCTTACCTTTTCCTGAGTGCATCATAAGTTAACATCTTCTTCAGGTATTCGCCAACAGAGATACCTTGCTTACTAGCCCTGCGACTTATTATAACATGAACTTCATTTAAGACTCTGGCTGCTACTGGTTTTGTTTTCATCTTCCCCTTTGGAGGTAAACTTTACTAAGGTGTTACACTTATCCTGTGCGTTGTCATCCCCTATGCAATCTCAATGTGGCAAGGTAAATCTTCATCACACATCCCATGATAATATCTCCCTGGATACGCATAACCTCTTCAACTGCGATTTCTTTCATTATCCCTCCGTTAATGCAACCAGTTCATCAAGATTACGGACTATTTCGTATCTGCACCCATACTCTTCAACCTCTTTCTGAAAGGCTATCTGCGCTTCTGATTGTTTACCGTCAATATCTTTTGTTTCTATCCATAGGACCTTGGTTTCACCCTTGTTTGGTGCTCCTGGTGGATGCCACCAATAAATGCAGAGTATATCGGCTGTCCCTTCAGGGGCGAGTCTAATGGCATATTTCTTAGAACCCTGCCCGAAGTAAGCCATGCCGCTATTTATACGAATGCAAAAAACCCTACCCTGATTTCTGAGATACTGTACATATTCCAGACAACCTGCCAGTAATTCTGATTCACTCATCTTAACCTCTCAATAGCATTTCTCCCTCCCTCTATTTGATTTCCACTGAGTAATCATCTTTGAAGGCTCCTTTGATAGCTTCTAATACCTTCTCTACGTGTCTCTTATCACCATCAATGATAACATCAGTATTTGCCCATGCTTGCTGAATCCTAATTATAACTTTCATTCCTCCTCCAGTGACTGCCAATTACCTTTGTAAATAATGATAATGTTGTCGAAGTTAGTATCCCAACCTCTTATCTGCCCATCAAATATATAAGCAGATGAACCCTCATTCTTGACCCAATCAAATACCCTCTCTCTCCTCCCTTACTGCCTTATCAATAAGGGGCTGGATGAGAGCTACTATCTGGTCGGTTCTCCATTCAGCCAGGTCTTCAGTTGTTGCGACTCCCTTAACAGGATAATGATGACGACCCTGCATCATATCTATAAACCAATTCTTCAATACTTCCCTCAACTGTTCCATTTCGGGCTGGATACGCAGGACTTTGTCTCGTCTTTCTTCGCACTTACCACAGTAATCATTTACGGCGATATTCCATGCAGTTTCATCCACAAAGTTCATTTCCCCAAGTGAATTTATTTCAGGACATTTTGATGTGCCTGGGCATTTCTCTGGTGTCAACTCATTCTGTGTCATTTATTACTCCCTATGCAGTTCCTCTACACTATTCCTCTGGCTTAATTCCGTTACATGCTACTGTTACACTTTTTCCTCTTTTCCGTTACAAATGCTGTTTCTGCCATATTTAGTCTCAGTTACATGTAACGTTACAAGTAACATGTAACGTTACAACACACCACCCCCCTTTAGGGGTGGTTGTAACAATGTAACATTATGGTTTATAATAATATTTCCCATCAATGTCTCTCCCTATATCCGAATCATGTTTTTTTACTAGTCTATTAAGAGTTGTTCTTATACTACCTTCCTTTATATTATCGTCACCTAATTTAATAATCTCGTGGGCTGCTAAGTGTTTGTCTGCCAGCATTAAAACGCCAAGAATTTTATCCTCATTGCTTCTCTCGTTATCATTTTCACGTTTGTCGCTATATGGGTCAGTGGTGTCTATTTTTATTTTATTTTCTTCAAAGATAAATCTCCATGCTAGTGGTTCATGGTATCCAGCAAAAGGTGGAGACTTTCTATGATGTAGAGTTATCGTCAATTCATTCGAGCCAGGGTCTTGATGTTTAGATACTTCCCAAACTGAATTACCGAGTATAGCAGTAGTGCCATTTCTTCTAGTAACATAAAACCCTGTCGGTACAGTAAGGCAATATACTTTACCTGAGTAATTAACCCGTTGGCATTGTCGGGGAGAGATTGTCCGTGTAAATCTATTTGGCTTACTCAACAATAATTCAAATTGAGTCTGACCGATTTTTCTTTTTCTTGAAGTTATTTTAGCAGTTAAGCCAACTAGCATAGCCAAGCGTTGTATATCATCTGCTAATCTTTGGGAGACTGTTGAATAGCAAGCGTGTCCTGCTTCATACTGGTGTCCAGCTCCTTCAATTAAGGCATCTAATAATATTTTCAACTGCTTGACTGATAAACCCCAAATAAAGTCAGGTAAACGCTTATTATCAAACTTGTCCCCACAATTAGATGATAGCCATTTGTCTAATACAGCACCTTCGTTCTGAGTTAAAGTAATATTGGATTTAGTGTACCCATTCAATCCACCCTCACTTATCCAATAACCTAGAAATCGTAAGAAGGTATCAATGTTGAGATGTTTATTTCCTAATGCTAATTGCCATATCTTTTTTTGCCTCCCGTTGTGGCTACCCCTTTTCCTCAATATGCCACTATAGGGGATTTGATATGAATCTCTTTGGTAATGTAATAATTTCTCTGCTTCAATTATCCCATGATTATTTGTTAATACCCTATGTTTTGGTGTTATGAGTGCCTCTGTTTCTTTATGGTTTATAGCTATCATATAGCCTTCATAGTCGTATTCCCATAACTTAATAGGCTTATCCCATCTAAATGTTTGCCCATTTGTAGTTACTTCATAGCAACAAACTTCATCCTCTAATGTAATGTCTTTGTGTAATTTCCAGCCTGCTTTGGTTAAAACTTCAGTATCAAAAGAATAACACCTAGCCTCATTTTCGTAATAAGCATTGCCGTATACTGTTTTACGCTTCATGGAAATATCCTTTGAAGTGTGAGCTATTATTATCGGGGTCACAGGTAGTTGTCTTAATGCACCATAAAAAACGAAGGCTGGCTTTGTTAGGTTCAAATCATCTCCTACTGCCATACCTAAGCTGTCTATAATCACTACGTCTGCCCCTATTTCTACTATCTTTGCTCTTATGTGGTCAATGCTATCACATAGAGGTCTACTACAATGCAGGTATGGCAGTTCGCACCAGTCAATATTCATACCCCTAATTAGACATTCCTTCTGCCAACCTGTTATTTCGGCGTCATTCTCCCAGTCAAGGAATAACACTTTATGAATGTCGTTAGGAGATATGTTGAACCCTATAGGGTTATCATGCCAAGGGAGTGTTAAAGCCACATCAACCAAGGTCATAAACAAACTCTTGGCAGAGCTTTTATCGGCGTAAATAATATTGGCTGCGTTCTTTACAAATAGTGGGTGCAATAAATATTCGGGTCTACTTCGCCCATACTCAGAATCTAGCATGACAACCGACTCCCCCCGGCGTATATCAGCTAAGCACTTTGTTGCTACCTGATTGATTATTATATTCCAATCCAGGTCACGTTGATTTTTTAATTCACGAGCAAGGCTAGCTTTATGAGATAAGGAAAGTAGCCTCATACCCGATATGTGGGTAGGTGTATCACCGCCATTATAAACTGAAATCTCTCCATAATCATCATTCTTTATTCGGTCTATCACTATTTTTAAGTTAAGTCCGATCCAGTCAAGAGTATAACCACTTGGGTTCACAGTCATTGTAGGATTAGGAACACCATTATTAACTATCAAATCTTGGCTATTGTCTATCAATGCTTTCAGGTTGCTATTCCCCAGTTCAATCCATTCAGTAAGGTCCTTGCCTTGTGGAAGTATAACAACCTTGAGCGATTTACAAACCTCACTCAATGACTTGGATACCTTTTTAATGTGGGTAACTCCAGCGGTATCTTTATCTGGTACCTGTATCACGGAAGCATTTTTGAAATACTTTTTATATTCATCTCTCCAGTCAGATGCACCACCTATGGTTGTCGCTACATAGCCCAATAACTCAGCAGAGTCAGCATCCTTTTCCCCTTCGACAAACACAATGGGATTGCCTTGCTTAATAGCTGTTATGACTTCAGGGTAGTTATAAGGTATGCGTTCAATGCCATCCAGATTTTCTACTATCGCATTATCATGAATGCGTCTTTGTGCGAATCTTTTACCCTTAGTGGTTGCGAATTTCAGTTTTTCATGTGATAGGCTGCCATCTTTATTCTTATATTGGAATATATTTATTGGTGGCTTGCTATCTAGGAAAAGGTCAGCATAAGTCAGCCTTGCCGATTTAAGTATATCCTCAACTCGGCAACCAGCATGACAGTATAAAAGCATTTTGTTACCAGATAGTAAAATACTCAAACTAGCATTTTTATCCACATGGGCAGGACAGTATGCTTGTATGTGATTATCCTTGCGCTTAACTATCTTGAATTTAGATAAGGTATCTTCATGCGAGTTCATCTATCGGGCTCCAATCACCACATTTACCTTGTCTAGTTTCCATATCTATAATCTCTCTGCAATCGCAATAAGCCTCAACGCGGTGAGAACATGTTGAGCAATCCTTACTGTTTAATATCTGATGAACCCTTTGCTTGGTGACACCAAACGGAACCCCTAGCTCCTCATAAGATAACCCAGGATGCTTGATATGCTGTGCAACTATTAGTGAGTTCCTTTTCGCCTTGCGTACCGAATCATACTTTGGCATACTTTGAAAATAAACTATGTTAAGAGAAAAGTCAAGTCTTTTAATCGCCTTCGCACATGTCTTTAGCATTGCCACAACTGGGACATTGCAATCCCTTATGCATTAAAGAACAACCATAGCACCAGTACAATTCGCCTTTGTAAGCCACTTTATACCCCAACGCCCATTTCAAAGTTAATATGGACATATCAATTATCTGAAATGGTTCTTTAAGTAACGCCAAAGCATAGCCTTTATTGCGCATTTTCTCTTTCGTTTCCTTTTTCATCTTGTATAAATGATTCACTTGGTCTCTTAATTCAGGCTTACTTCTCAACTAGCCCTCCTTAGACCATATCGGCTGCTCGTTGTATTTGTTTCTCTGGTGGTGTTCTTCATTAGGATGACAGCCTGAGATAAACCAGCGGCAAGTGACTTCGCAGTCCTCCTCAGTGTTCACTGAATTATCCTTGCAACCCCCCATGCCGATATGTTTCTTATGGGACAGTTCGCATTGATTCCAGTGTAACCACCGACCGCATCGGGCGCAATAGCCTTCTTGTTTCCTGTGTAAAACATATTTTACCCCGCGCTTCTTCTGGTTTTCTATCCTTTGCTTATCGCTAATTGGTTTTATCGGGCTTCTCATGGGTTATCCTTCTCACGCGGACCAGCCAGTAGCCCTTATCAGGTTTCTGCCATCAAATGTGCCCTGTTGCTTTTCAGCTTTCGGGTGGCTGGCTTGCCTGAGCCTTACTACATTGCCCTCCATCTAACTGGGCTTGACTCCCGGTCTGTCATTCCTCAGCCGCTCCCCTCAGGCTCAGGCTTTTTTGCTGGCTCGGTCTGTTTCGCTGCTGTACCGCCGAAGCAATACAGGACGTGACCGATAGTTTACCCAGACACCAGCAATATTCTATTATACCCTCCGTTCTAATTTAGGTCTACAAAATCGGATAGGGTTTTCTCTATCATGGTAAGTTGCGTTTCACTTAGTTCAGCAATATCACCTGGCAGTTTACTGGATGATAGAAACTCCTCCCATTTCTTCTTACCCCAACCGAGGGATTTCATGTGGTCTTTTATCTTGGACCTTATAAAAGCTATGTTGGGGGGTACTGGACTATCAATTTTTTCCTCTGACCCATCCTCTGTTGTGGCTTGTGGGGGTTCTGGTGTAGTTTCTAGCTCATTACACCATTCGCCTGTATCGCCTATAGGGTGAGCGTAGGACCTCATCTTGCCCTTCTTAAAGAAAGCTACACCATGTTCTTTGCACCAGTGCTTCGCTTTTTCCTTATGTTCTGATACCTTTTCCTGTATCATTTCTTCGGCAGGAGTACCAGCATAACCAGCCAGAACAACAACCCAAGCCATCCTGTTTCTGATAGCTTTAGAGCCAGCCCTCGTCTGAGCCATTGAAGCTAGTTGGAACCAAGGCTTCATCTCCCAATTCTCCTCATCAGACATACAGTAAGCCTCGGCCCCACCTACCACCAACCCCGACCTAAAGTCTATAAGTTCTGCTGTCGCTTTAGCACCCTTAACTCCATTGATTTCAACTGGTTCACTTCCCCCAGTTCTTGTTGTGTACCCGTAGAATTGTGCTACCGTCTGCCAATCCTCATATTCCAGGTAGACTTTACCCTGTATCATTACTTTGTGTGGTTTCTGGTCAATCACTGTGGTTAATGCTTTGGCAGCCCTCCGCGCATTATCCAGAATCTCTGTTGGTTCTCTCACGAGTTCTACAAAACCACCTTCTACAACTGTTAAACTATTCTCCATGTAACCCTCCTATATTCCTTTTAGTATAACACTTTGTCAAACCATTTTACTTAACTCGGTCGCTATTGTAGCAGTCGGCTCCTCAGATATGGTAACAAACGACATATTACTCGTCTTGGCTATCTTCTCGAAGGCTGTGGCATCCAACTTGAGTGCCAATTCATGGTGCATAGCCCAATTAAGAGCTACCTTTGCATCATAGCTGAGTTTTGTCATCATACGGATACTAACTCCTGGTGCCACAGCCTTGTCCAGTGTCTTGAGGTATGTCTCGATAGCCATTTCCCTCAGCTTGCCTTCGGCTTCTTGGCAGGTTTCTTTGGCGGTCTTCTCAGCATCAAACAGTGGTTGCGCGAACTCCATCCACTTCTGGTATGCTAATGTTCTATTTCTATTCGTCTCGCTTGCCTTCTCTCTTGCCTCCACCACCACATTGATTTGTTCTTGGATTTTCATCTTTCCTTTTCCTCCTTTATATTATTCCATCCTCTCTCCTCTTTGGGAACTGGTGGACCGAAGAAAGCGAATGACGAACAATCCTGGCATACCGCAAATTCAAGAGGATCGCCATCGACAAGCCGCCTGATATGGATATTGCCATTCCTTTCAATGGAACTGAGCTTTCGGTCTGCACTACAATAGATACGTTCGCCATAAACCCTTGCATTAGCACAACAATAAAGGCTGCGTTGGTGTTTCATGTTTGCTTTTCGGTAGATAAAACATTCCAGCCCGCAGCATTTCTTATATGGGCAAGTCCCTGAAGTGTAAGGGCATTTCATTTCACACCTGCCTTTCTGTTAGCTTAAATTCATATCTGAATACCCACTCGCTTGTCAACCTTTTCAAAGGAATATACCCACACGAATGGGTTAAGTTCCCACTGGTAGTCGTTGTTGATGCTATCCCAAATACCAATAAAATGGTCTCGGTGAGTAAATGGTCGTTCTGGTGCCGTGAAATGTGGAATAGGCTTTAATTCAAGTGGCTGGATTGTTCTTGCTATCAATTGGCAACCTTCCCTAATTGCATCTTCCTCAGTTATCTCCCGCAATCTCTCAGCCCATACATCTGTTATCGTGATGAAGTATCGAGCTGCCCATGCTGGCATGAATAGGGGAGATACTGCTTTGCCACCGCATATGGTAACTGGCCATTCAATATTCTCTCCCCGACTTATATCGTATTTATAATCCCACAAACCACCACTTTGGTCTTGCCAGTAAGCCTCTTTGATATACACAACCTCACCTACTTTGTACTTCGCATAACTGTTTATTAAACTTGGGTTAAGATGTTCCATGTTAATATCTATACCTTTAAGTGGTTGCCAGCGCATAACACCTTTTTCATTATGAGGTTGTGGTTTGATAACCCTGCGTGTCTGGGTTTTAGTCCCACTTACTATAGCCTTTATCATATCAGGCTTGAATAATATTGATTTCATTTCTTTACCTTATCCTGCCACGCTTGTATTCCTTTATCAGCTTACCCCGGGGGTCAAGTAGCTTCAGTTTCCTTTTAGTCACCTCATTCCTAACTAGTATGTTGGAGTTGGGTCCGACCATCCTGATCCCGCCGTCATTTAATCGTTGCTTGTGGTACATGTCACTATTGAAAGGTACTGTCATTGTCATTTTAAGACCTCCCGGGGTTATTGCTTGCCCTTATGACTTCTTAGGGCAATTCTGAAAGCCCAGTTCGCCCACTTATTGAATGACCACACTCTCCGCTTCGACCTCTGGTTTATCCAGTCTAAAATATCATCTGGTATCCTGACTGGCTTTACTGTGGTGTTTTTGGTTGGCATTTAACCCCTCCCTTCTTGCTAACCTTATGATAGCAAGGGTGCACCCAATAAGCAATACCTTTTCGGCCTATTTTCACTGACCTATTGTAAATGCGAACCCTTGCACTTGCAACTCGTTGCACAATCCTGAACTCGAAACGGTAAACAGACTTGACAAACAGGCATAGGTATGCAAGAATGTGCTTAGAATACACAATTTGTCTCTGGAACTATTTCATTTCACCGCTTATAAGCCAGTACACTAGGGCACATAGCAAGTATTTGCTGAAGTGTTGGACCACTCAAAGATAAAGCCCATCCGTCATAAGCCTCAAGATCGAGTATCAAAGCCTTATGGTCTACTTCTTCTAACCCGTAATGTTTCTTAGCTTGCCCAATATAAGGCGGGTCGGCGTAAATTATTTCGCCTCTCTCAGTAATATCATTCTGCAATAACTGGCTAGTGTTAGTCCCATTTTCTTGGCCTTCTTCTCCAGTGCCAGCTTGCCTGCTCCGTCAACGCTTATTTCCAGAATATATTCATCTGTGTTATAGACAACAACCCTGATGTGTCCCAGGTACGCCTTGTCCCTTATCTCGTTAAAGGGGATTATAACAGGATGGATGCCACCATCAAACGCCAGTATATCGAGGTTACCAGGGGAGTCTTTAAGGGACTCGAACTGCGCTCTTGAGAATGTGATAACATTATTACGAATCAGCTTGACTTCATAGGCGGAGCCGTCTTTGCAGATAAAGTCGGGACTCTTGCGCCGTTGGAATATAGCCTCTTTCCCTTGAGTTAAAATCCAGTTATACGCTTTCTTTTCTGTGATATTCATATTACGCCTCCTTCAAGTACTTATCGATATACTGTTCAGCCTCCACATTCAAGAAAGCCAGCATCTTTTCACCTGTAGCCTCCCACCAGGCAAGCTCATAGTGTTTTCTGGCTAGTGCTCTCCCCTTCTTAGCCCATGTGTTGATGCCGTGTGTCTCACAACCAATGCGAATATCAACATGGTCCGTAT
>Ga0180007_10001063_pt1 | contig 39592 bp, 45 predicted proteins | sample MM_PC_MetaG_FD_121122 | JGI IMG/M metagenome (GOLD analysis project Ga0180007, IMG submission 121122) | Groundwater microbial communities from the Aspo Hard Rock Laboratory (HRL) deep subsurface site, Sweden - MM_PC_MetaG | ecosystem: Environmental > Aquatic > Deep subsurface > Groundwater... | reverse complement strand
CTAAATCTTTTTTATCCTCAACCTGAACATCTAATTCTAAATCGTATCCTGAAATTGTATTATCTAAATATATTATATTGGGATGATTTAGAATAAATGAATCTATTTCGGATTTATCTCTTTCATTTAAGTTGTTTAACTTTATATGGATTTTATAATACTGAACTCCAATTAAATCAAGATTAATTTTTAAGCGGTATCCTAAAATAATTTTCTTCCTCTCAAATTCGTTTATTTTCTTAATAACCGTTTTAACTGATAAGTTAGATTCATCAGCCAATTTTATAACTTGAATTCTAGAGTTTTTTGCTAATTCTTTCAAGATAACTAAATCGGAATCAGTTAATTCTTCATTATCTTCGGGAACATCAATATCTAATGAATAACTATTTGGTTTATCAATAATGTAAGACCTAGAGAAATAAGAAACATCTGAGAAGACTGAGAGTTTTTCATTGGCTATATAATTTGAGAATTTCTTTTTGAATTCTTCATAAATCAGTTTCAAATCAAAGAGATTTTTAATCATAAACCAAATTCCTAAATCCCAGTTCCCATTTACACTAATCACCCAGCCAGTTAAATTGCTTTTTTTAAAGAAACTGATAATTTTTCTCTCAATTTCTTTATCAATGTTTTTAAATTTTAAGAAAAGACGGTAATTTGTGTATCCTAATTTATGGACATTTAGTATTGTGATAAATTTGTCGATAATTCCCTTCTCTTTTAGTTTTTGGACTCTATGAAAAACAGTTTCCTTCCCTAGCCCGACTTTTCTTCCGAGAGATTGGAAAGATTGTTTGCTATTCAAATCTAATTCATACAGTATCTTTCTATCTGTTTTATCCATATTTAACATAATTAACCTTATTTTATAAATATTTCTGTTTTGTTAAAGATTATCTGTATACTGTTTTATATATGGGTATTTAGTTATTATTTGTAAGGAGTTAAAATGAAACAAAAACAGTTTGTTATCACAAAGAGAATTGCTAAGCATGGTAGACAGGCAGTGATAATCGTGCCAGCGCTTTTACAAAATCAGCTGAAGCCAGGTACGCTTTTGCAGTTAACAATGGATATTTTGGAGGAGAGTGAAAAATGAGCCAAGAATTTGAAGAAAACGAAAGGAGAGAAGTTTTCGAGACGGTGTTGGACAGAGTAGAGAAAGCAGGATATAAAATTGACTCAGTGAGATATACCTCACTTTCAGATCGGAATGGCAAAAAATACAGTGACCAGTTGGGAGTAGATGTTGGAAGAGAAGCGCCTTATAAAAGATATGCTGATGCAAGGGCATTGATATTAGATTCCATAGAAGGGGGAATTCACCTTGTTCCTGACAAGGTTCGCCTGATAACTTGTGGTCCAGATAGAAGGGCCTATTTTGTGGACATGGATTTAGCTGAAAAAAAGATGCTTTGGGAGCCAGTGGTTAATTCGGCATATATGAAAAACCAGCCCGCTAATTTTGAAGGTGGTCTAGGTGCTGCATATCCGAAAAACCAGCAGATGTTGGTCGATATTTTCAAAGAAAGCGGATGGAGTGTTGATACAACAGACCAGATTAGTGCGATGGTCTCGGGTTTTTGATAGGTAAAAATGACAAATAAAGTAACCGCCAAACAGATTATCGAAGGTAAGGGGTCAATGGATCCCATAGCTGTGACTCCGGGACTACGTCAGAGGTTAGAGGGAGAAGTAACGAGAATTGTTACGGAAGAAGCTCAAAAGGAGTTCGATAGATTGGTTGAACAGGAAAGTTCTAAGGCTCTTGAAAGGGTAAAAGTTGTTAGACCAGAAGACATTCCGACTAAACCGATAAGATTCGAAAAAGTTTTAGAAGGAATATTAAAAGGGACAAGTCCAGAAGAAGCATATTGGGGAAAGGGTTCTGTTCATCAAGCTTACGAGAATTTAGGAGTTTCACCTAGAGAAGTAGGTTATGATTTTACTTGGGAAATTGCAAGGGGACTGGATTTGGGTGGCAACGTGATTCATTCAATCACTCGGGAGTGCGCAGGGTCTCTTTACAGAGTTATTCAAGGTGGTGGAAAAGCCAGAGGGAGTTCGGACGGAGTGTATAGGATAGCATATCCCAGTATTAATCCTCATGCTATTTGCTCTTCTCCTGACTGGTTTGAGGTTCTAGTGCCCATAATGTTTGGTACATCAAATGGTAGAGCTAGGATAAATGACTTTCCTGAATTTCTTAAGATGGATTCCAGAATAGAAGGCCTTGGGCAATGGGTGGAAAGGTTGAAAAAGACAGGATATAAATTCCCACTTAAACATCTTAATTTTTCTCCAAACCCAGAAACTACTAGGACAAATCCTTTTGGTGTGGTGGATGAGCCGAATTACTGGTCCCATCAAAACATCCCAAACTTCCCTGAAGGATTAAGCACCACTGCTAGGGGATTTAGGAGGGGTGCTATCTATTTCTATCCCGAAGAAACCTTATCTCCAGCAAGAAACCAGACCAAGAACCCAAAGGGTTTGTTGATGTATATTGGCAAGGTGCCGTCAGGATACTCCTGCTTTATTGGTTTAAGCCGGTATAGCGATCAAGAGCCTTATAGGGCTGTTTTGAAGGATTTCGAAGGAGGAATTCATGGTGATATAAATGAGGTAATAAGACCTGAATTGAAAGTCCAAAAAAGAAAAAGGAATGTAAAATAAGCGGTAAGGGTTATAGAAATTCGGAATATTTTTATAGATATACTCAACCTCGACAATATTTTTAAATCAAAACCGTCTGGAAGGAATGTTATAATGAATTAAACAAAATAACCACTCCCCTAATATCACAAGATACCCTCTTGCTCGGTGGGGGCATTCAAATCCTCGCGGGAGCAATAGCTTTTTAAACAAATGTATCCTTTAGTACCCGATGAATAAAAGAAGATTAATAAGTTCAGGAATGGTAGGCTTAACCGCACTTGTTCTGGGTTGCCCAACCCCAGTAACTGGCCCTAGAGGCACGACCCCACCCAATAATGGCCCTATAAACCCTCCTCCAATAGTTACCCCAGGAGATCCAGAACAAAGATCTTTAAGAGAATGTCTAGAAGATATATCAGAAGCAAGAATAAGACAAATAGCAAGACAGGGCGGCAAGATGAATCCTTCTTCTGGCACCTTTAGAAACTATAAAAGTGTTCCAGTAGCTTATCTTTGCTATAACATAAAAGACAGAGCATATTGCCGACCAAGAGTTGTACGCAGAAATGATATCGAAATGGAACTCGAAGAATACATAAGACAAGATGTAATCAGTAATTGCCTAAACGATCCAAGTTTATCAATACAAATAACAATAAAAGATGATGTAACTACTGTCTCTGCAAGCACCAACAGTCTACATGTAACTAGCTCAATCGATCTGCCCCTAGGAAGGCTCTATGAAGTACAACACGATATAGTAAACGCTGAAGCAACTAACGGAACATGTGATACAGTAGAATATTCAGCAACACAAACTCAACTAGGGCATCAATTGTATTACGTTACAATGAACCCAATCTATCCTGACAAACTCTACACCGTCACAATTAAGGAATTCCCAGGTCAAACAGGTACATTGCTTTTCCAATTTTTCATCGAAGGCGAACCAAGATAAAAAATTACAGAGGTATCTTTATTAAAATTATAAATCCCTGATTCCCTCTTCTTCTATCGCATATATCGACCATTTTTCCAATCATAAATATTTGCATTATGAGTGCCTACTAAATCAGCTACAAAACAAGGATCCTTATATTTTTCTAACAATTCTAAGGCTTTTCTCTTAAATTCTAAAGGATACCTCCTTACGCCTTTTCTCTTATAAGTCAACAGACCCTTTTCCAATTTCTCTTGTTTTCTCTTAATAGTAAAATTTATTTTATCATAAAAAGTCTTTACATTTTTGTACCCCGCAGATTTTAATTTTATAACAGATCTATCATAGCCAACTGACAAATCTATATCAAAATCTTTTTTTAATATTTCTTTAATTTTTAACAAAGGATCTATATTTCCTGAACAAACAGAAAGATAAACTCCATAAGGTATTTTTAAACTGGCAGCTCCTTCAGAATCAAATAAGCCTCTTAAAAAAGCAGACTTAATTTTAGTTTCAGATTTTAAAATTTCCTCAGGAACTTCCCATTCAAAGGTTTTAAAAGATTTAGAATACTTCAGCAAATCATTTACAACTAATTTTGATGTAAGATTAATAACATACCTTGGTTTTGGATTTTTAGAATAATTTGTACTTTTTGTTATTCTCTTCTTTTTACTGGGTACAAGACCATAAACTTTCTTTAAGCACTTTCTAAATTCATCCCCAAAGTCTTCATCACACACATCTAATCCGACTAAAAAATGACCTAGTTTATCAACTCTTGTATAGCCATCACCACATAAAACCCCCAGAATATAAGCCTTTTCTTCAGTTAAAAACTTGCTTTGTTTAGAGATTTTACTTAATACCTTATCTTGGAAGGGTCTTTTAGTTGTATGAATCCAATCATATAAGGCACCATAACTTATATTTAACCCTTGTTTTGATAAAATAGAAAAAATATTAGTCGGGCCTAAGCCCAACTTTCTTAATCTCATCACTTCTTCATACTCTTCTAAAGTATGTGTCTTATACATCTTCCAACCCTTTTTCCGTAACCATAAAAATGCATTCCCCGTCAGGCCGCCAAGGCGAATCTATCAGCTTAGCAACTCTACTACCCTTTTTCCCTTTTCTTAAGTAGATTCTAGTCTGACTATTATGTGCAACAATATTACCACCAATCGCTGCAGTAGGATCACCAAAAAACATATCCGGCTTAGCCATGACCTGATTTGTAACATAAACACAGGTATCATAATGATACGCTAGTCTCATTAATGTATGCATATGCCTATTTAACCTCTGTTGGCGATCGCTGAGCATCCCCCTACCCGTGAAATCCGCCCTAAAATGTGCTGTCAAAGAGTCTACAATAATTAAACCAAATTTACCTTCTTTCAATAAATCTTCAACCTTCTCTGCAACAAGCATTTGATGATCCGAATTTAAACATCTGGCTACCTTTATGTTTTTCAATACTTTCTCAGGATCTAATCCATTACCTTTAGCAATTTGTATTATTCTTTCTGGTCTAAAAGTAGACTCTCCATCCAAAAAAACCACCCCTGTATTTTCACCCATGCCTCCTTTATCAACTGGCAACTGTGCTCTGACTGCTAGAACATGAGCTATCTGACTCTTACTCGCACCAAATTCTCCAAAGGTTTCACTAATACTTCCAGTCTCAAAACCACCACCAAGCAATTCATCAAAATTTTTACTTCCCGTACTTATTCTTTTTATTTGTTCTCTCTTCTTCAATAAATCAGCACCACTTTCAAAACCCATATCTAACCTATTCCTAGCAGTATTGATTATTTTCCTAGCAACAGCCTCCCCAATACCAGCAGCCTCAGTTAATTCACCAGGACTGGCAACAGCCAAACCCATAAGATTGGTATAACCAGCTTCTCTCAATTTCTCAGCAGTAGCAGCTCCTACTCCAGGTAAATTTTCAATTTTTTGATCCATTTTTTCCTTTTTCTCGTTTTGGGTTGATAAGGGCTTACCTTTATTTTCTAAAAGACTCTTACTCATTCTCCTCAGCCTCCTTCTCTTGTTCTCTAGCTTCAAAATACAAAAAATCCTGCAATCTATCCAAAATCGCCCTTATTTTAGCGATATCATTCAATCTTATGTTATTAATGACTTCATTCCTCCAAATATCCTCTCCTTTCTTTTTATAGCTCCTGCTTAAAGTAACGGTCTTATATTGTATCTCTGTGCCATTCATCTCCTTTTTATTATCCCAAACAACACCTTCCCAGTTTGAAATCCTAAACTTTTTTGTTGGCTGATTTGCCATTTTAATACCTCCCTTGGTTTCCCATTTTATTTCAAATAGCCTAAGAAAAAGCCCAAAAACAAACTAAAAGCCGTCTTTTCGGACTATTTCATCGGCTCAAAACCTAAAAAGTAGAACTTATTTATAAACCCTGCGCGTGTTTGTCACGTATGCGTCGTTCAGAATATATATATTGAAACAGTATTATTTCTCATCCTTGGGCTTTTCTGCCCCTTCCAGACGGTATTACTCTTCTTATTTTCTTTCAAATAAATTAATAAATATTAGTATAATTATTGCTGTAAAGTAAAGAACATAGACTACGAGTTCCACAACATCATATCCTTTTGTAAGACCATAAAGCGATAAAAAGATAGTAAACACAAATCCTAATGCATTCAAAATATCTTTAATAGTAAATACCATTTTAATGTATCTTGAAATACTTTATGGTTACAATGTAAAGACCTTATACAATAATATTGCTATACCAATTAATGCCAAAACAATTCCTATAACACCTAGAACATTTAGTATTTTTTGTCCTGCAGATATCTTTCTTGCCATCTTAATTCTTTTTATTAATCTCAGACTTTTTATTATTTCCTATGTCTTTATCGCCCGAGTGAGACACTAAACCTATCAAAATTGAAATAAAAACTTTACTCAAATCTTTCTTCCTTAAACAATTTTTTCCGCCAACGCTTTTCTAAAGGGTTGCTTCTTAGCCTTAATAATTTCCTCCTCAGCAATCTTCATAATCTTCAAAATAACATCCTTAGGAATATCAACTTTCAAATCCTCTTTAAGCTCAACCAAAAAATCATACAAAAAAACAGGAAAAACACTATCCCCAATCTTAGTTTGCCTTAAACTTTCTTCCAAGATAATATCCCAATTAATTTTAAATTTTTCAACCAAAGACTTGCCATCGTCTCTATCTCCTGTTCTTTCAGTAGTACATTTCATCAAAATAATATCCTCAGGACTTAAAACCTTAACAACTAACTTTCCAAATTGGTGCACTTCTTTTACTCTCTCTAAAATACTTTCAGTAATTTTAATACAAACTACTTCCTTAAAAAACAAATCAAACCTAGTATTCATACCTTCCAAAAAAGTTGGATTAATTTTAGGTTCGTAATCTCCTCTAATAATTCTCAGTCTTTTCTCAGTAAACCCATTTTTTTTCAATATTTTCTTAATTAATAAAAAATCTTCCTCTCTCATAAGAACTAAATCAATATCCTTAGTTTCAGTTTTAGCACCCAAAAACATCATAGCACTCCCACCGATAACAAGAGCTTCTATCTTCCTCTCTAAGTCGGCCCCAATCGTCTTCAATAAGTTAATCTGTTCATCAAGGGTTACCATTCTCTATACCTCATCAAATCAGCCCTATTAAAAGGTACATAAACCTCCCATAATTTTTCAATATCATTAAAGTGTCCTAACTTGCCTCTCAGATTCTTTATAACGTACTTACTTTTGACCTTACTATTCAACAAAGCTTTCCTAGTTCTTAAATCCATTCTTCTTACCCTTATAAATTTCCTGGCAACATCATACAGTGCACCAACCTTTCTTCCAAGTTTATTTTTCACCGCCAAGGTTTTTAATTTACTCCAATCTCTCACTTTCCCAAAAAGATCTAAACTAGCCAAAATTGTTCTGTACTCTCCAGTATTAACTGCTTCTACAATCACCTCTTCAATACTTAAGGGTCTTCCATGAACTCTATACCTTGCTCTAGTTATCAATCCAATCCTCGAATTTTTGTTTATAACCTCATATAAACCAGGATATCCAACCTCTCTCCTTTTCAAAGGATCAATAATATAGAACCTTACTTTTCTACCACCGTTATAATTCCTTAAAAACCCCTCCTTCCTTAATTTAGAAACGTAATTAATTGCAGTCCTTCTTTTAATCCCTAATTTTTTTGATATAGTGCTAACTGTCTGCATCCCCTCCAATCTTTTAGCCATATCCAAAGACTCCATTTTACATCACAAAAACTATTAATAATATATTACCTAAAAGAACTAATATATAAACTTTACGCTTTATTACCTTTCTGGATACTACAAGATTCTTTAATTATCCTCTTAAACAAATCCTCCACCAACCTTGGATTCAACCCCAATTTCTTTCCAAGTTTTTTCTTTCCATCAATAATCTTTTTCTCCCTCTCAGGCTGGCATACCAAAATCTTATTCTTTTTTTTATATTCAGCCAATTTCTGAATCAAACTCATTCTCTCAGCAAGCAGAATAACAAGTTCCTTATCCAACCGATCTAAACGTTTTCTTATCTCTCTCACTTTTCAAATCTCAACTCAAACCATTCCACTTTCCCGCTCTCAATCAATCTCTTGACCTGTTTCTGCTTCTCATTCAAACCACTTTTCCCAGTCTTAACTTCAATAAATTTCACAGAGTCATCATCAAAACTAATAAAATCAATAGGATTCCCTAAAAAAACAGTATTTTCTTTCTCACCAGGATAATCTTCCATAAAAGGAACAAAACTTTCAAAATGTTTACCATGCTTAACATTCATACTCTTATAATCAAATTTCAGTCTTTCATGCCCTTCCTTCAACTCAAAAACCTTCCTCCTCAGTCTAGAATAAAGATAAATAAAAATAATTAAAAGAATAATTAAAACCAATACGAAATAACCCAAAGCCATTATTTAACAAAATCCAACAAGACCGCAAAACCAATTCTTCAAACTATAAAAAACACCGGGCGCAAAATAATACAACAAAACTAAAATAACAACTATTAAAATAATCCACGTTGTTATTTTCATTTTAAGAAACTTTCTCCACCTCTTTTACCAGTTCATCAGGATTAACGTCTATAACCCTCTGAACCATCATCTCATTTCTATCAAAGAACTCATTCCTTATAACCCTTCCTACTAAAATCAATTGCCTTCCCAAAAGCCCATCTCTAATTTTATTAAATTCTTCTAAATTATCCCTAGCCTTCAAAAGTTCATCTTTATTTAAATTCAATAAACTCTCAGCATGATTCCTAAAAGCCACAGCCCGAATATTCTCGCTACCATCATCAATAAAAACATTCACAATAGGAACTAACTCTTGCTCAACCTTGCCATGCTCCTTACAAGAAGCACTATCACCAACAGCCTCTAATTTCTTACCACATCTAGGACAGGCCTCATAAAATCTAGGTTCAAACACTTGAACTATAGTCCCAACAACACCAACCCCAACATCACCCATTTGCAATTCGCTAATTTTTTTCTTTTCAAAATCATAACTCCTCTCATTCTTAACCTCGACCTCAACACCACTAGGATTAAGTTCCAATTCGGCCCTATTACCCAAATGAACTTCTTTATACGCATTATTGCTTTTCACATAAGCATTAGTTATTTTCAAAATAGTATCTTCCTTAATTTTTCCATCTTCAACATCCTTAATATGGTTAGTATCCCAAAAAACAACTCTGACAACCCCAGTATCATCCCCAAACAAAATACTCACAACCTTCCCTTCCCTATCATTTTTTTTAAAATTAACAACATCATTAACTTGAACAACTTTTCCCAGTAAAGAAACACCATTCATCCCTGTTAAAAGTCTATTAATTTTTACTTCCTTAGAAACATCTAGAATCTTAACTCCAAGCTCATTAGCCACTATATGCGCAGCACCCTCCTTGCTTATCAAATCGCTCAATTGCACTAATTTCTCTTTAATCTTTAACTGAATTTCTTCTTCAGAAAGCTGTTTTTCCTCTTGTATTCTAGAGATTATCTCTTTATAACTCAAATTAAACATAACATCAATAAAAATTTAATCGCTTTAAAAACATTATTATCTTTTAGTCTTCATGTACCAAAAACCTCTTTGATTTCTCTTAGTTTAAAGCAAAAATTCCAGTAACCACTCCAAAATCAAGAACTCTAAAGTAGCTTTCTTATAACATCAATATACTCCTCAATCAAAACAATCAGTTTTTGTATATCTTTTTCATCTGATTCAACTTCTTCAAAACCATAAAAAATCTCATGCCTTTCAAGCCTTAGCATATTCAGTTCGTTTAAAAATTTTGGTTCTATCTTATCAGAATATTTCTCTCGGATGTATACATACAGGGCATAATGACTTTTTTCTTTAAATCCATCTCTAAACAACAAAGCCCTAGAAGAATGAAACATTGATGAATACAAATTAACACTAGCCATATCCAAAACCTTTAAATTTATCAGTTTCTTGGCCTTTTCTAATTTTATTTCAGATATCTTTATAGACTTTCTTGCTTTTTCCAAACTAGGACTATCTTTCTTTAATAACCCTCCCTCTATACATTCCTTAATATCCATCTCACATCACAATAGGTTTTTCCCCATAAAGAGAAATACAATTTAAGATGACATCATAATAAAAAGCCTTATCCTTCTCAGCTTTTTCTTTCCATTCCTTATAGCTATAATTAATTACTGTTAATTCTCTTTTAAGTTTTTTTTCACTTCTTATATCAAGTATCCTAATTTTATTTTTTGAAATTATGAGCATGTCTATATCGCTATTTTTATCATCATTCCCCCTTGCAACAGATCCATAGAGTATAATACTCAGAATACTTGAATTCTTTGATACAACTTCTTCCACAAATCCGCTAGAATTTATTTCAGATAATGAATAAAGGATTTTCATAATTCTCGTAAGAAAACCATCCTTAACTTTAAAAAGATGACTTCGCCCAACATTTCTTTTTTTCAAAATACCTTGGGATAGCAAAAAATCTAAGGCTCCCTTCGCAGTGCTTGGCCCAACATTTGCCTTTCTAGCTACATCTCTTATGCTATACTCCTCATTTTCTCTAATTATTGTTTTAACAACCTTCATCAAAGCATATTTGTTTATCATGCAATATATAGAACATATGTCCTTTATAAAATTTTCTAAAAGAGATTGTCCTATAAATAGAACATATAGTCCCTATAAAAAACATTATCCGCCAAATAATTCACCAGTTTTTCTAATTTTAAACTTGATTACAGGCTCAACATAACCCAAATCCTTAGTAACCCCTTCAAAATCAAGAAAATCACCTTCTTCTCTACAACTCACTTTAAAACCCTCAAACAAATCCTCATTCAAAAGACATTTTTTATCCTTTCCCCATTCAGAATATCTTTTATAAAGTCCATCAAAAACCTTCAGATCGAGATCTATCTCATAAGTATAATTTAAGGTCTTATTATAAAAAATTCTTGGCACCAAACCCTCCTTCAGACTATCTACATTAGTAATTTGCTCTGGATAATAAACATTAATCAAAAGAGTATCATCTTTTTCAATTATACCCACTTCATGTTTTCCTCTCAATTTAGGCCTCTTTTCAACTTCAAACACAAAATCTTTAGACATCTCCTTTTTAAGATTCTCAATTAATCTATCATAAGGATTAAAATCCCACACACCATTCTCGGTTTCTAAAACTCCACCCTTGTTTAAAAACCCATCAAATCTTTTCAAAGTTTCAAACTTAATTCTCTGCTCAAAATAAAACACAGATTCCTCCATAAGTATATCTTCAAAAATCAAATCTTGACTTAACTTACCAACAGCTCTTGCTTTCGCATCAGTTACGACCTCATCTTTAACAACTAATGCAAATAAAACTATTCCTAATAACGCCAAAGCTAACATAGGCACAATAATTCCTCTCTTGTTCATTCTGGTCTTCCCTCCAAAATCTTTAAAGTCACCGTTATGTCCTTTGCATTAGGTGAAGGAATAATCATCGCGCCCATATTTTTTCCTAAATTCTTTGGATCCAAAACATCAAATGCCTTAAAAGTTCCTTCTTCATATACTCCAACCCAGCCTGGTTTTGTAAACTCAATAGAAGGACTTCTCTCTTTCCTGTAGTAAAAAGAATAATAAAAATCAGAATCTTCAAAAAGACTATGAATTTCATTTTCTAACCTCTCAAAACTTTCCGGATCATCAAAACTCAAACTTACCAAATCACCAATATTAAGATTCTTATCAACAGGTGTTTTTAATAAAGAAAGCAGCATATAGTCCAAAGAAACCTCACTCTCACTCTGAAGCACGCCCTTACCACCACTCTTAAACGCATCCATATTTAGCGCAACAAGAACAAGAACTATAATCACAACAATCAGAATAATAGAGGCGATAGCCATCAATCCAAATCCTAAAAACCCCTTTTTACCCATTCTTAATTAACACCTCAATCTTAACTAAGTTTCTTTCTAAAAAATAATGCCCCCCGCTACAAGCATAATTAAAATCACAAAAATCTCTATTAAAAGCGAATTCTTCATTCTCAAAAAGCATTTTTTCACCAGAACTTATCTTAATACCGAATTTGTCCAAATCGAAACAATTCTTAAAGTTTATGACAGAAAAATCATAAAAAGAATTTTTTTCTAAACATTTTTGAGCATTAACAATAGCATACTCTAATTTAGCATCTTCAGTATTAATCTCAAAAACCATAATCTTGCTTATTACAAGCAGTATAATCAAAGAAAAAATCACTAAAAAAATAATTCTATAAATCCAAGTAATCTGCTCCTTAGCATGCGTAAACAACCCACCCTTCTTATTCATTTTTCTCAATTCTCAAATCCTTACCTCTTCTAAAAACCTTAAGATCAGAATCAAAAGAATTTATCTCTTTAACAACACCTTTTCTTGATATAAAAACAACATCTCCAGCCTTTTTTACATCATATTCATCATCAATAGCATAAACAACAGTAATATTTCCTTCCAGATTATTTAAAGCACTAAACAAAAAATAAAGATCCTCTTGCACAACCTTATTTTCTAACGCACTTCCATCTCTAAAAGAATCAATCCAAGCATAAGTTCCATAAATAATAACAGCAGCAATCAACAAATACATAACCCAATACCCTAGAACATCAGTATCTGCCATATCTTAACCCTCTCCAAAACAAGGAAGCTCCGCACAAATACCAAGATCATTACCTTTTTTTTCAAGGTATACAAAACCAGCAGCAACCTGTTCTCTAGGACCTATATCCCATGGCCAAAAACCCTGTTCTTTTTTAGGAACAAATATACCTTTATAATTCATAATCGGGGTATCCTCCTCAATATCAAAATAATCCCCATAAGCTCCAACTAAAAAGAACCCTTCTTGAAAACTCATTAAAAAAGAATAACGAATATCTTGTTCATACCAAAGCTGGCTTTTTTCAAGAGTAAATCCGTGCTTATCTTCATTTATAAATTTATTAACATATAAGGGCTTACAAGAAAGAACCTTCTCGCAACCAAATTCAAAAACAGTATTAACTTCATCTCCAGCATCTATATCTGGTCTAGAATAAGATATCAAACTGAGTCTTGAACACATACAAGCACACGACCTATCTTCAGAACATCCAGCACCAATCGGTTTATGTGCATAAATATAAGCATCATGTTCTTTGGATCCATCAGCAAACCCCACAATCTTATCATATCCTTTATCAAAAAACAAGAAAGTTACACCCTCTTCTAAAAAAATATCAGATTGATCAAATGTCCTCTCCCTATCTCTAAGCAACCCATCAATAACCCCTAAAAATCTATCTAACTGAGTAACATACTTATCTTCATCGATTTTATCCTCAGTCTCCAAAAGCCCGAGCAGATCAAAAGTCTTATCAAACAAAACAAGAACCACCAAAGCACTAATCACTATTACTCCTACAATCATAATCATAGACCCAGAAGTACCTCTTTTTCCAATCATAAAAATAAAAAAGAATTAAGAAATATATAAATTAGTTGGTTTGTTTACACTAATTCTTAAGCGTTTTTCTTCCACGTCTCCTGTCCTTCCACTGCATTAGTACAAGCTCCATAAGAACAACCAACACTTATAGGAGTGTCCTTACAATAATAATCATTAGGCACGCCATCCATCTCCTCAGCGTTTCCATCTCCATCAATATCCAATCTAAACGGAGTATCACAATATGCAGTTCTCTGACCTGTTGGAACACCAGCCGCAGCCTCACACCTCTGTTCACATATTTCTCTAGCCAAACTTAAATCAGTTCCAGCAGTTGCACCAAAAAATACACTCCTAATGCTCTTACTTAAGTTACTTGTACCACCTAAAAAGAAAAATGCAACAACAAGCAAAACAATTACAACCAGAACAATTATAATTAAAGTATTTATAGGCATTCCTTGACCTTTTTTATTCATTAAGCATCACCTTCTTTTTGATTATTTTATATAAATATCCAACATATATAAAGCTTACTGTGTTTGCACCATAGCATTTACTATAGCCATAGAATCTGGTTTATACAGTCCCCGGGTTACTGCCAAACTAAAAACAACTTCAGTAGAGGTAGGATCTCCTTCGCCCTGCACAGCCTCTGCATGTATTTTATAAAAAACAATGTTGGCAGGAAAACTATCAAGAGAACCACAAAGATCGTCTTTCCTATATCTGAGTTTCGCATCTTCTTCACTAGAAAAACCACCGTGCACACTCAAGATATAATCACCATCAGGAGCACCACAAATAACATTCCCAGCGAAATCCCGAATCCTATAATTCAATTGGAATCCCTCCTCTAACTCAAGATAGTCCAAATTATTCCATTCTTCAGGGTTCTCCTTAATATACCCTCCAGAATCACTACCAGTTATACCATTCGCAACCGGACTTTTGGTGTCATCAGTTTTAATTTCTAAAAGATATCGAATTTCCCCTGGATATAGCTCTACATCACCAGTATAAGTCCACTTATAGTCATCACCTAACAGTTTAGTCGAATCAAAACGCCCTACAAATTCATACTCAAAAATCATCTTAGAAAACTTAATTCTCCTAGAATATCCAGGATCTCGAGTATACACTTCTTTCAATTTAGCAGCAGCAACACCACCAACATCCAATCCCAAAACCAAAACATCTTCATACAAATTTAAAGCCTCGTTCTCCCTTCCTAATTTTTGCAAACTCTCTGCTGCACCCAAGTAATATTCGGCCTTATCTTCTTCATCTTGCAATAAGTTTAATATTTGTTTATACTTTATCAAAAGTTGATCATACTGACCAGTTCTTTTAAATTCTACAATTTCACACTTAACACCATCAAAAATACTAAACTTAGTTCTAGCCAAGTTCTCGCATTCAGGCCATAAAATATGATATCTCCTAAGTTCTAACTCAAAATTATCCTTATCAATCTTCTGTCCCACCGCTAAAAGTCTAGAATCAATGTCTATAGAGGGCGCCTTTTTTTCTTGAGCCTCTTGATAAAATTTCTGTGCATCCCCATATCTCTTCTCATCCATAGCTTTATCTCCAGCTTCAATCAATCTCCTCCATTCCCCCTCCAAAGCCACCTCTGCATGTTTTTCTCTTTCTTCTTTTGCTTTCATCAAATATCCGTATACATCTCTCCTCGTTTTTTCATCACACTTTTCTCTTAATCCATTATACTCTTCTTCCTTTAGCTTAGTTTTTCCAGAACGATATTTTGTATTATAATCACTTAAACTCAAACCGGGTTTTAAGACCCCTTCTTCAACACCACCACAAATATCTAAATAATGCTCAAACTCCTTCTGAGCTAAATCATATTTACTTTCACCCATAAGATCGTTTCCTCTACTAATCAAGCTATTAAGATACCCACCAGGATCACTCCTGATAAACTCCAAATCCTCCTCTTCTTTCGGAGTAAATAAACCAAAAAAATTCTTAAACTTTTCAACTCCAGATTTGCTTTCTTCAGTCACAGTTTTAATAGTTCCTCCTTCAGCTTCATTAGCGCCACGATAAAGGAATACAACAACAATAATTACAGCTACAACTCCAACTAATAAACTAAAAAGATTATTCCAATGAAATTCTCCTCTTTTCATATCTTAACCAAATCCTAAGAAATTTATAAAAGTATCTATCAAATCAAACACTATCTCCATAACAGATGAAAAACCCATTAAAGCCATGGCCCCCACTAAAACAACTACAACTACAACTAATATGAGAGTTAACACCTTAGTTATAGCTATTTCGCCTTTATTCCCTATCATCTTAAAGTAAATTTATCTAAAAACCCCACACCTTTTTGAGTTAAAGCCATTATTATCAAAACCACAATTATCACTATCACTAAAAATATCAAAAGCTCTCCAATTATTTTTAATTCTAAACCTTTTTTATTCAAAGTCATCACACCTCTGTAAAATTTCTATAGCTCTCTCTGAGCCAGAAGCAATAAGCAAAGCAGGATAAAACTCAGTAGCGCGTGCACCAAGAGCATAAACATCCCATCCTACCAAAGCAATCCCAACAGGCCCAAGCAATTTTGTACTAGCTTTCGTCCCAAGCGCAGTGGCCACTTTTCTAGCAGCCACCCCATAACCAACTCTGCCAGCAGCGCCCCCTGCAGCAGCCGCGGGCGCCTCTAGCTGGCCAACATCACCACCAAGTAACTCTTTCCAAAACTCACTTTTCTTATTAGCCACAAAGAGCACATAAAAATTATTTTGAGTATCAATCCTAATGTTTCCATCGCCCAAATCCAACCTACTTTTTTCAACCTTAGTAAAAAATTCTGAGTAAGTTACCTTGCCAGTGGGTATCTTTTCATTATCTAAAAAATCTTGTAAATCATCCAGCGGAATCTCGCCTTCAAAACCATTACTACTATACCTCCGAATAGAACAAATACGACAATAAAGATCAGAACCAAACCAATCAATATCACTTAAAAAATCTATCTCCCCTTCGCCAAACTGCCACCAACAAGCGTACATATCTCTAGCAATCTCCTCCAAAACCTGTCTCTTAACTAAAGTTTCACTAGTCTCTCTTTTTGTCTCACACTTCAACTTAAATGGAGACTCCTTACCAATATAAGGTAATTTAGTACTATAATGAAGCTCAACACTTGTTCTACAAGTAGCTGGATCATATTTACCAGTACCAAAAGATTCATACCATTTAATAGCTAACAAAACAAGTGCAACTAAAGCAACTACAGCAAGAAGCACTCCAGCAAACTCCTTCCAAGCCAGTCCTCTTTTATCCATTCAGAGCACCTTTAAAATAGATATTATACACTAAAAAAAGAATCAAACAAATTGTAATAACAAATATTATAAAACTAACCAAACTAACACCTTGCAAACCCTTTTTCATCATCTTAATCTTGCTTTTTCCCTGCTCCTCAAATTAACAACCAAAATTATAATTCCAATAACAATTACGATCCCATTATAAACAGAACCAGAACTAATTTTACTCAAACCTTCAAAACTATCTTCAAAAAAAGGAAACAAACCAACCGCTATAACCACTAGTCCCAAAAAAACATTTAACCATTTCATTCTGTCCCCCTAATCCACTTCCATCCAAACACAACAACAAAGATAGCAGCAACCAAGGCCAGAATATTCAAAACCGACATTACAAAAAACGGACTTAAAGGCAGATAATAAAACAACCCACTCAATTGATATCCGCCTTCACTCTGCATCCAAAACCAAAACAACAAATAAGCCAATCCAACAACAGTTCTTGTAGCATTACTTCCCTTCAAGGCTGCAAACAAGCCGATTATTATCAACAAAATGAATATCAAACCAAGAAATCCGCCAAACAAACCTCCAAAAATATCTCCTAAACCGCAAACTAAAGAAAACCCGCTTGTAGCTTCCCACCTAACAATACCTATAGCCAAAGCAAAAGCAATAACCACTGCCAGAATATCACTTTTACTTCTAGCAGGACCCTTAAAAGCCCAATGACCAAAAACAAAAAACACTACAAATAAAACAAAGAATTCAAACCATTCAGCATAATTATCACATAAATTTGAAATAAATCCAAACCCAAATCCCTCGCCAGAACCAAATCCTCCACCATAATCATATCCATAATCAAAATAATGGGTTTGTCCAAAAACAATAGGTAACAAACTAAGCAAGCTAAAAATCACTAAAAGAATCACCATCTTTTTGCTTAACATATTCATATTTCACCCTGCAAATTATTTAAAGCTTTCTACACTCCAGTACCCCTGGCAACCTGCACAACCCCTCCAGCTAAAACACTGAATATAACTATACTAATCAAAGCAATCAAAAAATACAATCCAACAGCTATAAACAAATTCCTACCTATAACATACCTATGAGTTACTCTATCAATCCCATTTTCTATACCACTACTTAAAATACTCAAAATGATAACAACCTCAACAACAAACAGCCCAACAACAATTTGAAATTGATAACCGGGGATAATATCAGTAATAGTCAAAATTTTAGTGATATTCTCAAAACCGCCAAATCCTGCCGCTGCAGCACCTTCTTGATCTCCCATCTCGCTCAAAATCAAAGTCAAATTGTTAATAATAGAAATCATCATACTAGTCACACCAACTACGATACCAGCAATCATCGGAGTCAAAAAAGTAATTTGCCCTTTCATACTACTCAAAATATCAGCCAACAAATCTTTCAATCTCTCTGTAATACTCCTAACTCTATTAACATAATCAGAAATTGTTATCAAACTTTTAGCAACTATTTGAGGTCCTTTCTTAGCACTCTCAACTAAAACCTTCATACTACTTTTTATCAGATTGCTAGGAAAATAAACTATGGACCCTCTGTGTGAATCAAAAATAGCATCCTTAACACTCATCCCCATTTTTCTAATATTTGCATCAGTCATTCTTAAGAAATCGCCACTTGGAGTTCCCTGAACATTTTCAGCCACACTACTAATCGCTCTCTCAACAGGCAACCCATCACCTACCCTATTACCTAACTGAAAAATAGCACCAGAAAACTCTCTTTCCATATCAGAAGTTCTTTTACGAATCCTAATCAACTGTTTACTCCAAATATAATAATAAGTCCCAATACCCAAAGCAATCCCTAAAGGAATAAACAAACTCAAGATCATACTAAAAACACTATAAGGGCCAATACAAGTTTCATCACACTTATAATCTAACAACTTGCTCTCAAGAATACTTCCTTCAAACAAAGTATAATCAAAACCTTGAGGAGTAGCATAAAACAGAAGCAAGGGTATCAATCCAATTATAACTAATATTCCCCCAATAAAAAGAGCAAACATCCCAGGACTAAATCCCATCCCGCCAACCTTCATTTTAGTAAACTCTTCAAACTCAGGATGCTCTTTCAGAATATCTTCACTTCCGTACCCAGTAGGTCTTTTCTCGAGTAAATTCATTCCATAAAAATAAACAAAAACAGGCAAAAATAAATTATACAAAAGAGCTAAATGCCACCACTTAACCAAACCTTCTAAAAATCCGCTCATCAAAGGAAAAACAACCAGCCCCAAAACAGGCAAGATCACACCCAACATATAAACCATAGTAATAGGGCTTCTCAAATCATGAGCATAATGCAACATCTTTTCATAAGTCCCATTCAAGATAACTTCCAAAGCCTTCTCTAATTGGCCTATTCTTCTTTCGTCACTAGGCTCATACAAACTCCCTTCAATCAAATGCATACTTTCAACAAACTCTAAACTATGGTCCTTCCACCCAACTAAATAAGAATCTAAACTTTCTTTAATACTCATAAACTTACCATTCTCCACATCCCAAAGAATTTTCCTCAAATCCAAAGCTAAAGGAGCGCCAACATGCTCTCCAGCAAATTTAATAGCATGCTCCAAATTGCTTGTATGTCTCATATACATAACCATATACAAAATACAAAGCACCATTTGGTTACTTGCCCTTAAACGCCATCTCGCAGCAATCCTCAAAGGATACTTAGATAAAAGCCCCATCAACAAAGCACCAAACAACACAATAATCAACGGAATAAAGACTACACCCAAGCTAACACTTTTCAATCCGCCTTCAGGACTAAAAAACCCAACAGCGTCTCCACTAAAAAGATACATCCCAACCCCAGAAAATACCCCAAGCAAAACAATCAAAAACACCAAAATAGCAGCAAAACTAGTTGCTCCTTCAACAGTCATATCCAAATGTGCAATATCAATTGCTCCCTGTATCTTTTCTCTATCTTTCTCTTTTGGTTTAACTCTTAAAGTCCTCTCAGCAAATCTGCATAACTTCTCATATCTGGAAACATATCTCTCTAAATTTTCTCTTCTAAAAATCTCATACTCCTGAGAAAAAGAATCTCCTGGAAAGTGCTCCATCTCATCAAGTTCTATACTTCTACCCAACCTTTTCTCAGCCTTTCCCAAGATTTCCTTAATTTCCTCACCAGTAATTCTTCTCATCTTTTTTTCCTATCCCTTTTTCTTTTTCCGCCAACGCTTTTTCCAAAAGGGTTGTTTAAATAGTATTCAATCAAGTATAGAACCAAATCACTCTCAGATTGTCTTTTAACAAAATCCAATTCTAAGAGTTTTTTCTTAACCTCTTTTTTAATTCGTATAGAAGTATCTTCAGACATAAAAAAACATTTAATCTTTAATTATATAAATGTATGCATAGTATACCATGTATGAGGTGTATGCAGAAAGATAACTCAACCCAATCTCTTCTTCTTAATTTCTCTTTTAACCCAAGTATCCCACTCAAAAAAGATTCTTTTATGATCCAAGTGACCAATCTCTTCTTTTAATTCATCAGAAACCCTATGAAACTCATCATTCGCAGAGATCACAAAAGGAGCCTCAAGTAGATCCAACATCTTAGCTTTATTCGCATAATCAACAATAGCCTTTTTCATCTTAGCTCTTACTTGTATATTCTCCCAAATAGCATCCCAATCGCCCACAAATTCTCTAACATTCCCAGCAATTCTTTTCAAAGTTTCACTATCACCATTAATCAATTCATCAGTTGGCACTAATAGATCCTTCTTAGCATCATACTTCATCAAATCAACAAAACCATGTTCTCTTAAAGGATCATCTTCCCAATGTTTCCTTACCTCCGTAATACTCCTCACTCTTCTAAGGCTATGTAAACCATCAGCACTCTTAACAGGATTTGTAATAACAATTATATCGGTAGCCTTAAAACTAGTCCTTGGAACTCCCAAATCATTCACAACCCTATCAAAAACACCATAAGGAGAATCAGCATGCAAAGTACCAGCAACAACATTAGCCATAGCACCAATTCTCATAGCTTCATAGAGTGCTTTTGCTTCGATGCTCCTAATTTCACCCACAATCAAAGCACTATCCCCCATTCTTAAACTTGTTCTAATACCTTCATCCGCAGCAATCTCAGTACCACCAGTAGTTAAAGCACTCCTAACTTTCATCTGTTGTATATTATAACCTAAATCTCTTAAAGCGCCCGTGGGTAATTCCAAAGTGTCCTCCAGGGTAATCACTCTATATCGTCTCATAATCTCAACTAAAAAACTCCCCAAAACTGAAGTTTTTCCAGAACTTCTAGTCCCAGCAACTAATAAAGTTCTAGCACCATCAATCAAAAAACTCATCAAACCAGCACCAAGAGGATCAATCATTTTATTATTAATAAACAAAGGCAATGTCCAAGGTTTATCTCTATGTCTCCTTAAAGAAAAAGCCAACCCATGCGGATTCAACGGATTTGAAATAATAGCAACTCTTGCTCTAACTCCAGGAATCTCAAGCTCAGTATCCAAAATAGGATTAGCCTCGTCCAAGGGCCTTGCACTTAATAATCTAAACTTAGATGCCCATCCTTCAGAATCCTCAATACTCGGAACAATATTAGTAACACAGTCACCATAATCGGCATGAACAATAAAAATAGGATTTTTACCAACAGGACTGTTTACAGAAATGTCTTGCACTTTAGGATCCTGTAACAGAATCTCAACCATCCCAAATCCAATAGTATACCTAACAAGTATTTTCGCTAATTTTCTAATCCTTCCAATATCAAGATCATAACCCTTATGCTCGGCCAGTTCCATCAACAAATCTCTCCCAATATTCAAAAAAGTCCTTCTCATTCTATCCGGCTCTAAAAACTCTTCTTCCTTAGGTCTATGCTCAGCTAAAACAGTTCTTGCTAAATCAATTAGTTCATACTCATCCTCTGTAACTTTTAATTCTGGAGGAACAACATGATACATTAACTTAATATCATCCTTTAATTTCAGTAGAGTCACCGTATTATCAAAAACAGCATAACTGTCAACAAATTCTGCATCCAAAGGAATAGTGCTCATCAACTGAGTATACATAAAATCAGGGCTAACTACTGGCCTAAAAACTTCAACATAGAGCCCCCTATCTCCAATTCTATGTCCTGCAAGTCTATTCTTCACTCTCTTAATCAAACTCGTATTCTCTAAATTATTTTTAATATACTGCAAAACATCAATATACCTTCTCTCATCTTCTGCTTGAGCAGGATCACCAATATCCTCAACCCTAATGTTCCCTTCTCGGATTAATCTTTTTAATTCAACATAAGCACCAACCGGATCACTTCTTAACAAATTATAAATAACATATTGGATAGTTGCATACTTATTAGATACATCAGTACCATAACCCAGCTGACTCAAACTAAGTAATCTTTTCTGCTTAGTTAAATTACTAAAAACAGTAGCAACCTCAACCAACAAGGCAGTTTGATCTCTAGAATAATTAAAGTTTCTTTTCTGGTTCAAAATAATCCTGGCAACAGAAGGCATTTCAGCCAAATAACCAATAACCCTAACCATCACTAAAGGATTTCCTTCAATACTGGGAGAATACGGCCATGTATTTGCATCAATCTTAAGAACCTCTTCTCCACCCTCTAATACAATCCCATATCCACTCCCTTTTTTAGAAACTGCCATTTTACCTCTTAGTAATACTCACATAAGTTTTAACAAACAATATAAATATAAATCATAAGATTAAATAACTTTCTATACAATATGGCAGAAGCAACATACCAGGATCCGAACCAGGTATTCTCAGAAATAATCAACAGAATGCGTGCTTTAGAAAGCAAATACAATCTTCTCGGAGAAAGGCTCTTAGTAGTAAATCAGAACATGATATCAGAATTCAAAAAAAATTCAACAGAGTTCCGGGCAACAAATGATGATTTAAAAGAAATAAGAACAGAACTATTTAAAACAAAAGAAACAATTAAAGACCTTTCAAGAGAACTAAAATTTTTCGCAACCAAAGAGCACATAAAAGCATTAGAAAAGTATATTAAGATATGGGACCCTATGAAATTCATAACACAAGAGGACCTAGACAAATTCCTTGAAAGGGGAGGCCTAGTAAAAAAGAAAAAAGATGGTAGAACCTAAAACTAACCAAACAAGAAGGATGATGGAAGAAGAATCTCCTGCTCCAGGCCCATCTAGTGGTACAGACCTAGGACCATCGGCTCAAAGTCCAGATCTAGAACCTTCTGTTTTATATTCACCAGCACCTTCACCAGGACAAGAAGCACAACTGGCAACACAAGCCCAACAACAAACAATGCCTCAACAACCAGTATCTTTAGGTTATAATCCTACAGCAATAGATGAAGTAGAAGAACTAGTAGAATCCGTAGTAGAAGAAAAATGGCGCTCCTTCATGGAAAGCTTTGGCGACATAGCCCTTTGGAAAGAAAGAACAAGAATTGATTTAGCTGCAGTAAAACAAGAACTTATAAGAATCCAAACCAGATTTGATAATCTTCAAAAAGCAGTTCTAGGAAGAATACAAACTTATGATAAAAACATAACAGAAGTCACATCAGAAATAAAAGCACTTGAACAGGTATTCGAAAGGATCCTTAATCCATTAACTTCAAACATAAAAGAACTAGATAAAATTACTAAAGAATTAAAAAAGAGATAACTACTTCTTCGTACCCACAGCTTTCACTAAAAAATAACTCACAACAAAAATGAATATAATGCCCAGAACCTTAGGATTAAAAATTACTCTTCTAGCCTCTGCACCAATACCTGTCTGGCTAGCAGAAGGAAAACCCACAAAACTAGGAAATATTTTTCCAACACCAATCAAAAAAATAATAACAACAATAACTATAACAATTACAGTAATAGCAGGCGTACCTTTAATATAGCTCGTAATATCTTCCTGCTTCATTCCAAGAAGCATAACCCCTATAAAAATAATAGCCATAATAATAAAAAACAAAACAAAAAAAGGAACAATTAACGTCAATAAATTCCTTAAATCAGCAACCAAGACAAAAAGCAGAGCCAATATAAAAGCTATCAATGCGTGTATACCCCTATCCTCTCCAAGTATACTATACCTGTTAAAAAGCGCATAAATTATCAAAAAAACAAAGAAAAATACAAATAAGGGGATTAAATAAGTAAGCACCCCAAAATCTAATAACGTTGCCATTTTATTTCTTAAAGATTGCGTCTCCAAAATTCTTAAATGTTTCCCCAGCAGGTTTATCTTTTCCTTCCCTTGTCACAAAGAAAACAATAATAATCAGTACAGCCAAAAACGTCAAAACTCCTTTGGTCTCAGAACTCAATCCAGCAAAGATGTTAGGAATACCATACCTTGACCAGTAGCTCTCTCCAAAAATCCATAACACCACAATAACAGCCAAAACAGCAGCAAGTCCTTTCATCCCAGAAGACCATCCGTAATCTTCTCCAACAAAAACACCAACAACTAAAAGTATCATCAACAATACCACAATCAACAAAGCAACATTAGGTAAAAATCTATTGATCGTGCTAACCACAACGCCATTTCTTATCAATAAAAAGCCAAAAACAAGCGCAATGATCGCATCAATATTCTTCTTACCTCCAAGTATTTTTGTAGATTGCATGATAGCAAACACAATAGTAAAGATTAATACAAACGGCAAAACTATATCAAACAGAGAATCATTTCCCAATAAAAAATTTAAATCAACAGCCATTATTCACCACCACCCTTTTTTCCACCCCAACCAACAAACCATACAACGAAGATGATTACAGCGAGGAATATAACAGAAGATACAACAGGACCAGAACCAAGATCCCCCTTAGCAAAATCCCATACAACCTCTAGCCAACTTTCACCACTATCAGTTTTAATAAAATTGCCAAATACCAGCAAAACACTAATAAACATAACAAGGGTCAAAAAAATCTTCCATCCCTTGCTCTCAGCAAAAGTAAACTCCTTCTCTCCATGAAAAGCCCCTACAAGCAGCATAAAACACAAAAGAACCACTAAAATCAAAGTTATCACTGGAAGAGAATCTCTAAGAACGTTCACAATACTCGTAGCAGCAACAACAAATAAACCAATAACAAACGCAACCAAAGCATTCAAATTCCTTTTTGGATGTTTATCTTCCTCTCCGAGTATCCTAGTTTTCTCTAATATCGCAAAAACTAAGGTAAACACTAATATGAAGGGCAAAACAATGTCAAAAAAGCCGAATGACTCTAAAAAGTCTATTGACGTTTGCAAAGGCGAAGCCATATCAAAAAATTAATCAAATTACTATTTAAATGTTGCGTAGTAATTGGCTCTGTTGAAAGTCTCTCAAAATATTTATTAAACCTTAGCAACGCTAAGGTTGCTAGGGGGGGTAGGAGACCTACCCATGAACGAAAAAAGAGAAGTTAAACTACTAAATAAAATTAAGCGTTTGCTAAAACGCATGAATTGTCCAAGATGGTTGCACCATTATGGACCAAAGACCTATGAATTCTATCAGCATGTTGTTGCTCTATTGCTGAAAGAATGCTTTAAACTATCATTTAGAAGAGTTTCCAAGCTTCTAAATATGCTGGGGGTTGAGGTTCCAACTTATTCTGCATTATGCAAAATAAGGAAAAGAATTCCTCTCTGGATGTGGAAAAAGATCTTGCAACTTACTGCAGATTTCAACAGTTACCTGGTGGCAGTTGATTCCACAGGATTAAGCAGAACTAATCCTAGTTGGCATTATATCAAGAGAATTGATAGAAAGAAGCCTGTTAAGAGCTACATAAAACTCTCTTCTTTCTTCGATACAAGAAGAAAGAAGTTCCTTGCATTGCGTATCAGAGCTAAGCCAAGACACGACATTAAAGAGGTGGATTATTTATTGAAGCAAAGAAGCAACATGAAGAAGCTTCTTGGCGACACAGCTTACGATGCTGAATCACTTCATGAGCAAGCTCATGAACTTGGAATCATAACAGTGGTTAAGCCAAGGAAGAACGTGAAGAGAGGAGTCTATAGAAAGAAACAGATGAAGCATTATTCTGAAAGAACATACCATAGAAGAAGTATGATTGAATCAGGATTTGGAAGTTTAAAAAGGAAGTATGGAAGTTATGTCTTAGCGAGAGCTATTTTAGCTCAAAGAGCTGAAATCTATTGTAGGACAATAGCCCACAATTTAGATCTTTTGATTAATTAGACTTTCAACTAACCCGAAAGAAATCTAATAAAACCTTAATCAGCCAGCTCCTCAATTTCTTTTATCTTTCTCGGATTTAAACTTACTTCTAACCCATAAGGTGTCGGTTTAGATAAAAGTATCTGCTCCTTAAGCAATTCTTTTATTGCTTTTTTAACTTCTTTAGAAATTCTTAATTTATTTGACAAACCTTTAGGAAGATTGTTAATATTTGTATGTTTGCCTCCCCAGGGCTTTTGTCTATATAACTTCCTAATAATGAATTTCTTAATAACTAATCTTTCATCCATAGAACCTCCAAGAAGGAGCACTCATATTTATAACTTTCGTTTCGTAAACCATAGTTATTAAAATAGAAACATTTAAATATCCCACTAATCGCAAGTACTTTCAATGGAAGAAAAAAGCATATTTGTAGAATACTTTGGAGATTACCCTTTAATAAGAGTATTAGATTTTCTAATTTTATCTAGAGACATGGACTATTCCATGACCGAAACAGCCAAAAACTCCAATGTGGGCTGGACAGCTTTTTCTGAAATGTGGCCACAATTAATCAAAAAAGAAATCGTAATCTTCACTAGAAAAATAGGAAACGCCAGATTATTCAGATTAAATACAAAAAATCCTTGGGTAAAAGAACTAATAAAAATGGATAAAACTATTACAAAACTAGAAACACAAAAAATCCTTAATAAAAAAGAAATTATAGCTTAATACCCCACTTTTTAATCAAAATCTCTACTCGCCTTTATCTTCATAACTAGGAATAGCAGATTTAGAAATAATCATAATATTGCCAATTGCCTTAACTAATTGATGAGGAACAATCACTCCCTTAACACCACCCAAAATCTGATGCAAAGTAGAATTCTTAGTAGCTCTAATCCTCCAACCAAATACTTTCGTAGTAGTAATAATGCATTCCTCAATATCGCCAAAGTAATCCCCTTGGTCAGTAAATACCTTCATCTCATAAACATCACTAATTTTCTTCATATTGAGAACCATGAAATCAACAAAGATTTTATAAGTATTTAAGTTTTATGGATATCTAATGACTAAATATAAGAATATAGCCCTAATAGGAACATCCCATATCTCAAAAGAGAGTATAAAAAAAGTAAAAAAATCAATTAAAACCCTAAAACCCGAAATAATAGCACTCGAGCTTGATCCTTTAAGATTTAACACTCTACTAACTAAAAAAAAGAAAAGAAGAATCTCCTTTCAAGGGCTCGGATTCAAAGCCTTTCTTTTCAATCTTTTAGGAGCATACATAGAGAAATCGCTAAGCAAACACACAGGAGTTCTACCAGGAACAGAAATGAAAACAGCTATAAAAATAGCAAAAAAACAAAGAATAAAAATTGCTTTAATAGATCAACCGATAGGCATAACTCTAAAAAGATTAATGTCAAAAATCACATGGAAAGAAAAAAGACAGTTCGTAAAAGACCTTTTTCTAGGATTTTTTTTCAGAAAAAAAAGAATTCAATTCGATCTTAACAAAGTCCCATCAGAAGAAATCATAGAAAAATTAATGGAAGAAACCGAAAAAAACTACCCAAATATTTATACCGTCCTAGTAACAGAGAGAAACCACTATATGGGAAAAGCTTTATATAAATTAATGCACACCTTTCCTGATAAACAAATACTTGCAATCATAGGCGCAGGACACATCAAAGGAATATTGGGTGAATTAAAATCGATCAAGAAATAAAAAAACTTCTTTATGGATCAGTAGTATTAGGAATCGTATTCGGATTTGATGACGGCAGAGACTATTTCAACATAGTATTGTACTTAGGAAACATAATAAAATTCATAATAATCTCTTTAATAATTCTATTCATATACTACAGAACACAAAAGTTTGTTGCGCGCAAAGCCGGAGCAATAGCAGAAATAGACCTATGGAAACAAAAGAGGATCATACTCCCACTTAACCCATTCAGAAAGAAAAAAACATCTCTACCTTTATGGTTAGTAGTTCCACTAATAGTCACCTTACTTTCGAATGGACAAATATTTTTCGCAGCTGTTTTTTCAATAGCATCAACTGTAAAACCCGCATATAGAATCGGAAGAAAATACCCAAAACTAACAGAATTTGAACATGCAAAAATAGCAGTCTCATCTCCCTTACTTTTAATATTACTCGCCCTCATCCTTAGTTCCCTCCCAATACTCAAAGATGTAGTACTAGTAAGTTCAATGGTTGCAATATTCTCAATGGTCCCGCTTCCAGGCCTACCAGGAACAGAAGTTTTCTTTGGCTCAAAGCCACTCTACATTTTCAGCCTAGTTTTCATCCTGATAATTGCAGTCCTACTTAAGTTACCATATTTCACAAGTGTCTTAGCATTAATAATCGCACTTATCATAGCCATAGCAATAGTTTTCTTTTATCTTTGGAATTTTTATAGAAAAAGATAGTGAGCCCGCTGAGATTTGAACTCAGGATCTCTCGATTTCCAGCTAGCTATCAGTTACACTTAGGCTTTTAGCTTTGCAAGTTTTTGGCTTTTGCAAAATTTTCCTAAAAGCTTATCGAGTGCCTTAGCCGGACTGGGCCACGGGCTCATATCAAATAAAAGAATTTAGACATTTTATAAAACTTACTCAAAAAATCTACTATACGTCAAGGGCTCATCCGGTAATAAGAGACTGCGCCTAAGGTGGACTATAGAAAGTGATATAAACCACAAAAACTAACAATAGTAGATGAAAAAGGTACCTCACAAATGGAGATATCTAAGTAAAAAAGATAAGATAAACATCCCTAAAAACTATTTCAATTTACCTATAAAAGAAATCGAAAAAATAAGAAAAATTGAAAATGTCAAAGAGAAACTAAAACGGTCTGCAAAACTACAATTCGAAGAGTTCGGAAACATACACACAGATCTAACAGCATGGATAGCCGGTTACGCTAGCGATTCCTTAATCAGAGAAAAATTTGGTTCATCAAAAAATCTTAGAGAATTATTTATAAAACCCCTAATAAAAAATAAAAAAATTCCTTCGTCCTGGCAGGATATCAAAAGAAAAATAAAAATACCGGCAGAAATAAATCAGAAATTAAGTGAAGAAACGGGGATCCATATAGGGGATGGAAACCTAACCCTAAAAAACAAAAACTACACTACTTACAATTACAGTGTAAATGGCGATCTCATTAATGAAATAATTTATCATAAAGAACACATATTAAAGCTCATGAAAGAAATATACAATATAGAAGGGTTTAGTTCCATTAGAAAAGACAAAAATCTGATAACTTCAAACTTCAAATCCAAGGCGATAGTTCATTTTAAAAATAAGGTTTTACGCCTTCCAACAGGACCTAAGAATAATATTAAAATTCCAGAAATTATAGAGAAAGACAACGAACTAATGAAAAGATGTATTGTAGGAGTAATCGACACAGATTTCGGAGTAAATTCGAGTATGATGATAAAGGGGGGCACAAAAAGCAATAGGCTTTTCAAACAGATTGTTTTATTTCTTAAAAAAAATAAGTTAAAGTTCTCTTCAAAGAAATATCCCGAGTATAACAGGATCTTTATTACGAAAGATAGCTCAATTAAAATCATCGAAGAATGGAGCCTACATAACCAGAAACATCTTTCAAAATACCTGGTGTATAAAGAATTCAAAAAGTACATTCCTTTCTCAACAACAGAAGAAAGATTGGCGATTATAGATAGTAGGCTAGGAATAGAAGACCTAGAAAAAATCTGTTTCAGAAGAGCGCAAGAAAAAAAGCGCCTGGGGAAGGATTTCCTTCAGCAGAGGAAAAGCCTCCAGCCAACCTCGAACCTTCCTACGGTAATGAATATGACCGCACGGTCTCGGCCAGCAGGATAACAGCTTCACATCGTTAGATCGTGTGCTCTACCTATTGCTCGAGCCTCGATAAAAAAGCTCCCTGAGCTACCCAGGCCTATATACAAAGCCACTAAAACGCTTTAAAAACATTTCCCATCTACTCGGCAACCACCATAAACACCCCAGAATTCTTCAACAAGTTTTTCAGCAATTTCAAGCAACAAACCACAATTTTTCAATTCTGCGAACGTTCGCACCAATCTTAGTACGAATCTTAGTACGAATGTTTGCATTATAGAGTAGTTATAAATCTTTTTAAAAAACAACACAGGTAAAAAAATGATGAAAACAAAAGAGGCAATACTCAAATATCTCAAAAAAACAAAGCAACCATCCTCAACCCATGATATTTCTAAAGCTGTAAAAAAACCATGGCACAGCGTCCATAATAGATTATTAAGATTAGAACTAGAGGGCAAAGTAAACTCTCATAGACTAAAAAGACTAAATCTCTGGTATTTAGACAACCAAGATTTTCCAAAATATGAAGACGGAACAAAAACACAAACCCCCCTAAAGAAAGAACCCATACCAGAAAGAAAAGTACCTTCAGGGGATCCTCAAGATAGAGAAGAGCGCCTAAAACAAATATCCAAAGAAAGAAGAAAGGCTAAGGAAATAATAGAAAGAGCAGCAATTCCAGAAAAAAAGAGAGCAAAAAAAGAATATATCTGGACAGGTATTGAAGGATTTGATAAACTTCTAGATTTTGGAATTCCAAAAAAAAGTGCTGTGATTGTCGCTGGAGGAACAGGGAGTGGAAAAACGATATTTTGCTTGCAAATAATGTACAACACACTAAAAAAGGGGAAGAAATGCTTATTTCTAACATTAGAAGAATCAAAAGAAAGGTTAATAGATCACATGGGTGATTTCGGATGGGAGATTGAAGAATACATTAATAATAAGCAACTACTAATCCACAGGATAAATCCATTTGATTTAAAGAGAAGCATGGACGCACTTCTTGCCCAAATCAAAGGAGAGTTGTTAATAGAAGTAGATCCTATAATACTTCCTGGAGAATTTGATCCCGATATTGTTTTTGTTGACTCATTAACAGCAATTGCGGCTGCATTTACAGGACAAGAAGAAACATATCGTATTTACATAGAGCAATTTTTTAGATATCTAGAAAAAACAAAAGCAACATCCTTTCTAATTTCTGAGACAGATCAAATACCAACAAAATACAGCCCTACAGGAACTGAAGAATTTCTAGCTGATGGCGTTATTGTTCTTTATATCACAAAAAATAAAAGCGAAAAGGCAAAGGGCATTGAAATCCTGAAATTAAGAGGCGGGGGCCACCAAAGAAAGATAGTACCGTTTATTATTGAAAACAAAAAGGGCATTACAATCTATCCTGAAAAAGAATTATATGTTGAGATTTAGCTATGAAAAATTTCCCAAAAATAGATTGGAAAAATAAAGAGATTGGAGTAATTCTATTTGCTATCATAATCTTATTTTTAATAAGTCAGGTACCTCTAAACCCTCTTCCCGAACAAGAAACAGACAAACAACTTGGAGAAATCAAATTTCCTAGTAAATATATGCCGAGTATAACAGGACTAACAGTCGAGGATATTTATGAGTTCATTATCCCAAATGAAACTCAAGAAGAAAACATAATTATTCCTTCAGAAAATGAAACCACAGTTGAAGAACCTTCTACTAACGGAACAGAAGAACTATTTGAGATTCCTCAAGATTTAACCGACATTGAAATAGAAATCCCTCCTGTTGAAGAACCAATATTTGAAATTCCAATAAATGAAACAAATATTTCAGAGGGAATAACATTCAGAGATACTCAACCTTCAATAAAAATTCTGAATTCTGAATTAAATAACGGCAATTGGATAATCACGTTCAACACAACAGGCATAGCAAATTTAACAATAACACCTACTAATGGAACAACTTGGACTAATAAAAATGAAACTGCTGACCTAAAACTCTTAGAACTAAACTGCGGAAGCAACCCCATAAATTACAAATGGATAAATGACTCTATTTTTATAGAAGACTACCAATGTAATGAAACAGGTTACAAAACAAGTGAGATTCTAACAGAAAAAAATCATAATCTGGAATTTAAATTTGGCACTCACAAGATCATAATTCAAAGTAGTCCAGGATTCAATCAACAGGAATTTGCAACACACTCTACAACAATTTCAGCATGTGCAACACTCAGCATAGCAGACGAAGAATATTTATTAGATTCAGATATACCAAATGATGATGGAACCTGCTTTACTATTGGTGCGACAGGAATCACTTTTGATTGTCAAGGACATACAATAGACGGAGATGCAGATCCCAGTGGTTATGGTATCATCATCAACAATGCAAACTACGATGACCTTACAATAAAAAATTGTATAATCCAGGAATTTGCAAGAAACCTCTATGTGGGTGCTAATTCAGACAATATTAGAATAGAAAACTCTTCTTTATTAGATGGATACTATGATGGAATATTAACTTACTCCACAGATAATATGTACATTGTCAACTCCACATTCACAGGAGTAACTGAATATGGAGCATATTTTACTTATTCTGGTACTAATGAAAATAATAATTGGACAATAATAAATAGCACTTTTAGAGGAGGAACCACCACCAGTGATTATGGTGCTAGACTGAGGTTAATGGCCAATGTTACAATAAAAGAAAGTAATTTTACAGGTGGTGCTGCAGCATCAAGTTATGGTCTTTATGTAGAGATGGGAGAAAATGTAACTGTAGTAAATAACACAATTCATTCTCCAATTTACATAGGACTAAGATTCCATAGAGTTAACAATAGCAGAGTTCAACAAAACAACTTAACAAGTGGTACCAGCTATGGGTTTTATTTTGCAGATTATAACAATCGTAATAAGATAGAAAATAATCTTTTTAGCGGTGCTTACGCAATGTATCAAGCGTATTCTGATAATAATACTTTTGTAAATAATAATTTCACCAGCACAACGCAATATACCTATATGAGATACTCCAATGATTACAATAATTACTCATACAATAATTTTTCATCAACAACTCATGGTATCTATCTCAGAGATGGAAGCGAGCATAATGACTTTATAGGAAACAAAATCACCACATCAAGCGATTATGGTGTCTACTTTCTTCATAGTAATAATAATACCAGATTTATAAATAATAATATTTCAGGAGGAACATATGGCCTATATCTCTCCCAATCAGCCATCTCAGATAATATCAAAATAATTAATAACGAGATAGAAAGCAGTACCGACTCTATATACCTGCTAGGAGCCAATAATGCCACAATTGAAAATAATACGATCATAGGCACTCAAGGCAGATTAGTCCTAAACCGCGTTTATAACTCTACAATAAAAAACCAAGAATTCAGAGACACGCAGGCTTTGAGCCAAACACTTTCTGATAACAACGTTTTTGAAAATAATAACTTTACTAGCACAACAAGTTATACATACATAACCTACAGCAACAACAATAATTACACAGATAACAATTTCACATCCACAAGCAGTTATGGCATGTGGCTTCGTTACGACAGTAAGGATAATAATTTTGTAGATAATGACTTCATCTCCGGCACCAACTACGGAGCCTATATCAGGGAAGATTGTTTAAGAAACAATTTTACAACTAATAGATTTATATCAGGAACTAGTTTTGGAGCAAGATTTTATGACAATAATGACAATAATATAATTTACTATAACAACTTTAGCTCAGGGAACAATTGGGCTCTTTATTTTGATAATGGAAATGATAATAACATCTTCAAATTTAATAATTTTAGTTCAACAAATGCTGGCGCATTAGCCATATTAACCAGAAGCAGCAATAATATCTTGGATAACAATAGTTTTTATGGTGATGCAAGCGCCAGTGATGATGCAGTATATATAGCAACTAGCTCTAACAATAACACTATTTCTAACAGCACACTTGAAGGAAACAGATATGGTCTTTATATTAACAACGCCGATAATAATAAAATTGAAAACAACAAAATAAACGCCAGTGTAAGCGATGCTATCTACTTATATTTTACAACAAAGGGGAATGTTATAAATAATAATGTTTTAGGCGCCCCCAGATATCCTATTTACATGTTATATGGTGCACAATATAACAATATAACAAATAATTATCTAAAATCGGATACATCTTTCTTTTACTTAAATACAGCTTGCGATAATAATGTTATTGAGAATAACACTATTGCAAGCGGGACTGCTGATGCGGATTATGGCATCTATGTTGCATATTCTGACGGAAACAAAATCATAAACAACAACATAACCTCTGGAGATTACGGAATCTATTCATATTCAAGCTCTGATCATGTTATTGATAGTAATAACATCAGCGTGGCGGCAATTGCAGGTTCTTATGGAATCTATATGGACTTATTCTCAAACAACAATAATATAACAAATAATGAAATACTAAGCAGAGGCGATGATAATATAAGAATTCGTGCTTCTTTAGGTAACATAATCAAAAACAACACACTATGCGATTCTGATGATTATGGAATCTATATCTATGAAGGCTCAGAAGAAAATGAAATAATAGAAAATACCATTTGCAGCAATACTGACGATGGGATATATATACTTAGTTCAAATGACAACGAAATAGTTTCCAATAATATATCATCGAATACAAATGGTATAACCCTCATAGACTCTATATGGAACAAAATAGAAAAAAATAATATTTTTAGTAATAGTGCTATAGGCCTTAACATAGGTGACGGTTCAACAGGCGGCTCTACTTTTGCTAATGGTGAACTTATCGACACCACTATTAGTGACTCTGGTACAAATGATATTGTATTAGTTGCATCAACTATCAACGCTATTAACCTATCTTTTGATGAAGCAGCAATATCTATTGATGCCGATAGCTCAGCCATATTCAATTGGTGGGTAGACGTAAATGTAACAGACACAATAACCCAAGTGCCAAGTGCAACAGTCAATATTTACGACAATAATACTAACTTTATTGTTAGTTCGATAACTGATGCAAGCGGGTACATAGCAAAACTTAATCTAACAGAATACTACCAAGATTCAACAGACAAAATATACTATAGCAATTATACCTTTAATACATCCGCCACAAATTATTTCGACGCTACAGACAGCCTTAACGTCTCAACAAACTCTATTTTAGATATACTCTTACTAGAATCCCTACCGCCCGTACTCCAGTCAATTAGTCTAAATCCTAGTGACCAAGATAATATAGACCCAAACATAGAAATTAATGTCACAGCAAATGTTACAGACTACATAGCAGTTGATACAGTCATACTTCAGTACAAAGAAGATAATAATACATTATGGTCTAATAGCAGCATGGTTTACAATAGTAATACCCTATCTTACGAAAATGGATTGTTTACTCCAATAAACAATAACACCTGGAATTATAGAATCTGGGCAAATGACACGTATGGCAGTTCAAATTTCTCAGAGTATTTTAACGTAAATGTGCAATATGATTATACTTGGAACAGATCTCCTTTAGATTTCGGAACAATAATAGGTATAATAGACACAACAGGGCCTATAGGTACTTTAACTATCAACAATACTGGTGATTTTAATCTTACAATAGATCTATCCTCAACATGGGATGACACAACCTACAACCTATCAGAACCGTTTAACATCGCCCCCAAGGAAAATATCACAATTGGAATAAACGTAACATTTGATGATGACATAACTGACATAGATTCAGTAATATCAACCACAGCATCCAACGATAATGAAATACCGTCTCCGCTCCAGCTAAACACTAGTGTAGAGATTTCTTCCTACACTGGCGGACCATATCTTATACTGACTCTGGATACTTATCCAACAACAGCCAAGCAAACAAGTATACAAACACTTAAATCAAAGATACAAAACCTTGCTAAATATGCAGATGAAACAGTTTTCAACATAACCTTAAATTGGAGCTTGCCTCCTGGTTGGTCACTCCTTACTGGAAATATTTCAAGCAATTTTTCCAATTTAACTGCACAATCAATCGAATGGGCAAATCTGTCCCTTATAGTTGGCACAAGCGCCCCTTATGATGAAAATGGAACAAATACCACTATTAGTGTAAGTGTAATTTCTGATTCAGATACAAGTGATGCGTTATCTCAAAATGTAATTCTCCTCTGTAATGGAGCTGATGGTGTTTGTGGAGAAGGGTGTTGGGATGATGTAGACTCTGACTGTCTAAACACTGCGCCTATAACCAGTGGTGGAGGAAGCACGGGTGGCGCAGCAGGTGGGGGCGCAGCAGGTGGCTCAAGCGGACAAGTTAGTACAGAAAGAGCACTACAAATAAAAGAAAGCTCAGAAACGGTAGAAGTCTTAAAGGGCGAATCCAATTTTTTCAATATAGATATTGCAAATATTTATCCCAACTCAGTTTTAAAAGATATTACTCTTAAAGTCGAAGGTTTCCTAGAACAATACCTCACAATAAAACCAATAACAATTTCACAAATAATCTACCAAGGAAAAGATAAATTTACTGTATATATTGATACTCCCAAATATTTAAGTTTCGGAATTTATCAACTGGAAGCAACAATTGAAGGCAATCTTGTAAAAGGCCAAACCTCCCAAAAGATAGTAGAAAAAAGAACAATCAACCTAGTAGTGCATGAAATAAAAGGGGAGGTAGCATTAGAAGCAATTTCAAAAGGAGAACAAATAATAACAGAAATGGAAAAAGAAGGCTTTGCAACAAAACTCATTTCTTGGTCATTAAATGAAGCAAGGAATGCATTTGAAAATAAACAATATAAACAAGCAAAGGACATAATAGATGGCCTCATAGAAAAGAAAGACAGAGCCTATGAAGCAAAAACCTTAATGAAAGACGTTGAGAAAAGGATAGAAGATGCGAAGAAAGAAGGCTTAGACGTAAGTACAACTGAAAAACTTTACACTCTTGCGCTTGCAGCATTTGATAGAGAGGACTATGAAACGGCAGCAAAGAACCTAAAAGAAGCCCAGCTAACAGAACTTTTAGAAACAAAGGGAAGAATAAATATTCTTAAAGCTATTATTAATCATTGGCTGGCAATTTTAATATCCCTCCTAGGGCTATCAGTAGTAACCACAATTCTCTACAAAAAAATACACGCACTAATAATTAAATACAAAATCTTTTACCTAAACAAAGAAGAAGAAAATGTTATCAGTTTAATCAAAGAAGCACAAAGAGGGTATTATGTAAAAAAAGAAATAGATTTTGCTAATTTTTCCAAAACCATTGAACAATACGGCCTGCGGATAGCAAAGATAAGACAAAAAAGATTAGAACTAATAAGCAAAAGAATGGCAGCCCTGACAGCCAAGCTAGCAAAAAGAAGAATGGAGAGCGAAAGAAGAAAAATACTCAAAGACATAAAGCTTTCTCAGAAAGGTTACTTTGTAGAGAACAAGCTAGGTCAGGCAGAGTATGCCACAGTAAGCAGGATTAACCAAGAGAGACTAGTAGAATTGGATAAGAACCTCGAAATACTCGCTTCAAGGATTGAAAAAGAAAGGGGGTCTTTCTGGTCAAGGACTAAAAATATGACGTTAAATATCCTGCACAGGGCTTCAACTTTCAACCATAAGGAAAGAAAAAGCCTTAAAGAAAGAAGAAAGATTGAAAAAGACGTAGAGAATAGAATAAAAAAAGAACTTAAAAAAAGATTAAAAAATGAAAAAAAGTAGAAGATTAATAATAATTCTTATTTGTATGAGTTTAGCATATTCAGTACAGGCACAGCTAACCTTATCTGAAAAAGAGACTAGAGCCAATCAACTCATGGACGAAATAAATGACTACGTAAATGAAGTCAACGACAAAGGCTACCCAGATGACACAATAAACCGCCTATACAAACAAGCACAGGAAGACTACAAAAACTTCAAAGATGAATTCAGTCTTGCAGAATTAGGGGAACTATCTGTTCAAATCAAAAAAAGAAAAGATAACATTCTAGAGATCAATAGGTTCATTGAACAAGTAAACAAAAATGTCGAAAAATACGCAAATAACAAAAGATTGAATACTAGCCAATATGAAACCACTAGAATAGAAATTTCTAGATTACTACTCAAAAGAGAATATACCCTGGCATATTCTTTAGCCTTAACCATAGAAACAGATATGGAACTAACCGTTCTAGATTATATCTTTGAATCAGAGGTGGAAGTTGATAAATTAAAAAGTAGTAATTTTTCCACCATCTATTTCGAAGATTTATTGCTCTCAATGAAAAACGCCTTTAGCGGAGCAAAAACAGAGGGGATATCACTTAAAATAAAAGGACAGGAAGATAGCTTCAAAAAAGATTATGCCCAGGGACTAGTCAAAAACATCGAGAATAAAAAGAACAATCTAAAATTTGTGGATTATTCCTTAATTTTACAGAACACAGAGGAAGTAATTTTCAAAAAAGAGCAGGTGTACAGCATTAAAAGTAGGATGGATAAATTAAAATCAAAAATTGATGAGTACTCCGCACAAGATATTGATACATCAAAAACCTCAGCAATATTCGAAGAGGCAATAGTCGCATTCAATGAAGAAAATTTGGATAAAGCAGATGTCTTGCTTATAGAAGGAGAGAATGGACTAGACGCTGAAAAAGCAAAACTAAACATAACCCAACTTATTGCAAGAGAAAGTGTAGGCCTCTTAAAAAAACATTGGAAAAGTATAACGATAGGCTTGGCAACTGTTTTCCTTTTAAGTTATATTATTTATAAAAAAGAAAAAGTAAATAGATTAAAAAGGAGACTGCAAAGATTAAAAATAGAAAAAGACGCTATAATAGACCTAATAAAAGAAAGCCAAAAAGAGAGATTTATCAAAAAAACATTGGCTGAGTCTCACTACAGGATAAAAATGGAAAAATATGATGAGAGATTAAATGAAGTCAAGAAGGATATCAAAACTATTGAAACGGTTTTAATAAACCTTGCCCGAGGGAAAGACAAACAAAAAGATGAAGATAAAAATGATAAAAATAAAAGAAAGGTCAATTAAAAATTATTTTAAATATAACAAGTTTAATCTTTTAGCCATAGTCCTATTCTCTCTCCTTTGGTCTCTAGCCTACTACTTAATAGACTCCATACCAAACAGTTTTTTCAAACTAGTTCTTTTTATGTTTTTTCTTAATATTATCTTAGCCCTACTGATACTTTTTGTACAAAGATTTGGAGCCGTTTTATTATTTTATCTTATAGAAGCTGTCAAACAATTTAAGGTACCTTATCTAGAAAGCTTTCAACAAGACACAATATTAGTTCTCATCATTATTGGTTTAATCTTCGAATTATTATTATTTATTAGTCAAACTACTTTCAAAAAGAGTAGTT
>Ga0180007_10001062_pt1 | contig 39600 bp, 27 predicted proteins | sample MM_PC_MetaG_FD_121122 | JGI IMG/M metagenome (GOLD analysis project Ga0180007, IMG submission 121122) | Groundwater microbial communities from the Aspo Hard Rock Laboratory (HRL) deep subsurface site, Sweden - MM_PC_MetaG | ecosystem: Environmental > Aquatic > Deep subsurface > Groundwater... | reverse complement strand
CGGACACCTGTACGTATCCCTTGTCGTTCCCGTCACCGCCGTCGTAGTTGAACCATTGCCAAAAGCGTAACTCTATTTGCTCGTCGCCAGATATTGCTGGCAACTCAAAGACGGGACTGATCAGGCGACTGTCATCCTGCAATGGATAATTCCCATCCAACACAGTCCCAGCGCAATCCCCATCGCCATGACATGCGCCAGGACCGGCTGTAGGCACGCCAATTTCCCAAACACCGTTACTGACTGTCCAACCATCCCATTCGTCTGCATAAGTGTTGAATGCAAACAGACATATCAATAGAAAATAAAACCAGATAATCCCCACTGATCTTTTCAATGCAGTTCTCTTTTTTTTCATAACGGCTTCCCCCTATACCCGTATGATTAGAACTTTGGGCATTTGATTATTTATATAATTTTAAAGGTCTTATGCTAAATCGCGTGGTTTCTTATCAGCGAAATTTCCAGAATCAACGTCAAAAAAAAAATTATTTTTTATCCGTTCTAAGGTGACTTGGAAGTTCACATCAATCCATGAAAAACAGTTCTCCCTATGTTCAAAAATACAACTTGAATAATTTATGAAGAATAGCCTAAGTCGGTTACATAGAAATATCGTTCACCATTACTTCCATTAAACGGCATGACAGCTTCAGCAGGATGAATTTTCCCATTCCTGCGTAACCGGCTTTTTCATGATTCTATGGTTCGATTCATTTTTTTGGTCTGGCTCGAATGCCTGCAAGACTCAAAAAACCAATTGCCAGAAGGAGCATTGTTCCAGGTTCCGGGACTGGCGAACCGGTTGTTTCATTTATTGTGATTCGGGTTGAAGCCAAAATATCAGCACCTGGCCAGTTAGATGAACCGTTCATCGATTTATCGTAATACATCAGGCCGTAAAACATACTGTCAAAAATACCGGTGATGCCAAGCTGATAGGCGCCCTGGGTATTTCCGGCTGTGAAGCTGAGTGTTGCCAGGAGAATGTCATTTTGCTGGATACCAAGAGGATCAGATGAAAGACCTGTTACATTCATGGTGTTCAAAGGGTCATTCATGTCCGTAAAAAGGCCACCCACAACGGCACCGGTGTAAGTGGTTCCTGCATTTGCATCCACATCAAATCCAAAGGAAGTTAAAAAACTGTCAGCGTTGACAATTCCCTGGTTGAGCATGACGTCTACATCAAATGATTCTCCTGTTTGGATAAAGCTATCCAAAACCTCCAGCGTGACGAACGGCATGGCGTGGGCAGATAAAGTAAAAACGCATGACACAATTACTGAAAAGAACAAGAACTTTAATTTGGTTACCATTTTGATTCTCCTTCGTTAATCAATCCTTAAAATGGGTAGTGTTGTCTTACCCCTTGTTTGCACATAGTGTGTGATTGCAATATTATCATCCCAGTGCCTGTTAAAACACTGGGACAGTCTTGCTGTTATTTGCCTGAAACATAATTATTGTAGCAGGAAGACCAGATACGATAGTCGTTACCGGTTATACAGCCATCATGATCCAAATCCGCCAGTGCATTAAAACCCGATGTGTCCTCGCACTTGCGGAAAGACTCAAGCAGGGCATTCCTGTCATCCATATCCACATCGCAGTCACCATCAAGATCACCATCAGGAGGTACACATGGAATTTCTTTTGCATCGATGACAACCGTATCCGGCTCACTTTCCAGATGCCTGCTGTCTGTTACAATCAACTGAGCCACATAGGGCCCTGGAAGATCAGGCGTCAGACAAGGATCTACGGCAGTCGGGTCATCCAGTTCCGCGGTATGGCCCTCTGGCCCTGAAAGTATCGCCCAGCTGAAAGACAGATCATCCCCATCCGGGTCACTGCTGCCCATGCCATCCAGACATATCACTGTGTTGACAGGTCCTGCCTTTGTTTCACCGGCATCGGCGATTGGTTTTGAATTTTTGGAACTGATGGTCACACCATCGGGTTCACTGTCAAGTTTACCGTCTGATACGACGAGAGTGGCTTTGTAGTCTCCCATTTGATCTGCAGTAAAACAGGGAGTCGGGCTGGATGGGTCATCCAGTGGGACGTTGCTTCCATCCGGTGCTGTGACTGTCCAGCTATAGGTAAAGCTATCGCCATTGGGATCAGAGGATTTTGTACCGTCAAGGCAGACAGTATCTCCCTGATCAACAGTAGCGTCATCTCCTGCATCGGCCACCGGTTCGACATTTTCTTCGGTTGATATGGTGACATGATCTGTATCGCACGCCTCCTCAACATCACATACCTGTAACTGAATTACATAGGTATCATACTGATCAATTGTCAGAATGGGATTGACAATCGTCGGATTATTTAAAATGGCAGTCGAACCTTCCGGTGAAATAATGGTCCATGAATAGGTCAACGCCTCTTCATCCACATCCGTACTGCCGCTGGCATCCAGATGGATGTCGCCAAGGTCGACATCTGGTTGATCCAGTCCTGCATTGGCTGTGGGTGGATTGTTCAAACTGACGACAAAACTGACTGTTTCCGCCTCGCAGATGCCTGTCCCTGGCAGTGGTGTCTGGGAGAATACATATCCTTTTTTGCTTCCGGTAACCTCATATGATTCTGAATAAATCAAACTGGCATTGTTCACGGAAGCTTTTGCTTCATCTTCTGAGAGCCCGGCAAGGTCAGGAACCGTCGTCATCTGGCAGCCGGTTGAAACAATCAGCGTAATTGTTGAGCCGCATGACACAACTGTTCCGGGAACCGGATCCTGCGAAATCACCTCACCTTCAGGCACGGTGTCACTGTATTGAGTCACAACCTGACAGACAAGGTCTATGCCATCCAGACTAGTGCAATCCGATAGTTCAGGAACGTCCTCTGTGCATGGACCGGATGACACCACAAGGTCCACAGCCGAACCGCAGTTCACCGGCCCAGCCCCCGGCATCTGGCTGATCACATTTCCGGCAGCAACTATGGCACTTTGTTCATAAGTCACATTACCAACTTGGAGACCTGCACCTTGAATATCTGTTTGTGCGTTTGCAAGTATTTTTCCGATCACATCCGGCGCAGCGGGTCTGCCGAAAGACAAGGTGAGAACGACCGTCGAGCCGCATGCCACTTCCGTCCCGACTGGCGGGTCGATACTGATCACTGCTCCTGCTGCAACCTCATTGCTGCACGCGGCTTGCACTTCACACATAAGTCCGGCTCCCTCGATATCACTGCAACCTGAAGTTTCAGGTACCATACAGGGGCAGGGTCCGGTAGAAATATACGTAGTAATTGATTGCCCGCACTCATATTCACCGGGTTCGGGGATTTGACGTATCACATGACCTGCAGAAAATTCATTGCTGCATTCTTCCAGCATCTCACCTGCATATTGAAACCCTGCATCGAGAATGGCGCGTGCAGCTGCATCTTGAGCCAACCCCACGACATCCGGCAGTAAACAAGCGGCATCGAATCGTAAATTCAACTCAAGGACATTCATGACGTCACCTAAAACCACAGGATTATCCACATATGGGTGATCATTGATATAAATCAGTATACCCTCCCCTTTTGCCGCAGTTAGGGAAGGGCAACCTTCCCCCACACTATTTTCATGGGGTATTGAAAAAGAGTACATATCGCCTGCCTCTGGATTGCTCCCCAGCGTGTAGCTCGCCAAAACCTCTCCTCCGGAATTGGTGACACTGATCTCCGCACCTGAGTCACCAGACAATGGCGTTGGAGAATCGTTCAGATAAACATATCCGTAATACGTCCAGCCTGCGCCACAACCGGCATGGAGCACAGGAGTATGATACACGATAACCAGCACACCGAATAGTACTGCAAACAATCTGGAAAATTTATTTAACACCATCATTGCGCCTCCATTTCTATATATTGATTTCATTTTAACATTTACAATTGACAATTCTCAGAGACAAGGACCCAATAGGCTTTCCCTGGAATAACGACCTTCAGTTTTTTCAAAAATGAGGGGCTTGTCTTGTCCCAAAAAATCCAATTCCCTGTTGAATGGTCAATGGTCCAGATGGATATCAATTGATCATAAATAGGATCGATTGCTTTCAAAACATCTATGGTTTCAATGGATCTGAACCCTATCAGATTGGGACCGGTAAAAAGGGGAATCGGCGCCTGGCTGAAATCGCCATTGACCAGCCATGATGCGTCAGCGTTCATCATCCCCCAATACCCTGTAAAGGGATGCAACTCCTTTAATTTCTTCAGGAAGGGCGGGCTTGTCTTGTCCCAGAATATCCACCGTGCTTCAGCAGCCTGATAAGCCCATACCGAATCGAACTCGTCGTACACAAGGCTGATGACCTCTTCCGTTTGGGTATCTGTCGGGTATAACTGGAATGAGACGAAATTGGACCCAACGTTAAGTCCAGAGGATGGTGTTTTGACTTCCGTGAGAGAATTATCTTGCGGTATATCGTGGTAGACAATTGAATTCCCCAGCATCCCCCGAAAATTAACAAGGGTCAGATTTTTCCCCTGAGTCAGATCTATATTGATGTTGTCGGTCCGGCTGAACATATTGTTAAGATCGATCAGTGCAGAAGGCGGATCGATACCATCTCCGACAAAGGTGGTCATGGGATAGTCCCCTCCGTCTACCGTGGCGACAAGCAGGGTCCCTTCAGCAGGTGTAGAGCCGTCTTCCAGAAAGCAATCCTTGATAATGACATCATTGCTGAAAGGAATTTCATCACTACCGCTCACCATCGACCGGACAGTTTGGGATTCTGTAGTCACAGAGATGAATGGACTGACGTCAGGAAAATATGTTATAACTGACGCTGATTTAGACGTAGTGACTGTCCGAAAATAATAGGTCGTGTTAGGTTCAAGTCCCGTCACCCTGACTTTCATAACACCATTGTCTTCAGCGGCAGTTCGAATCGCGGCGTCGCCTGAATCCACAGGATGAGCGGTAATCACTGTCCCTGCAACCGGAGAAGTTCCGGCTTCATCATGATATACTTCAAGGTTTGCCGTGCTTGCTTCTGAAGATGCCCAGATTACGGAGAAAGACACGGTCGTGACATCCGTTACCATGACATTCTCAACATTCGCTAACAGTAGAGCAGGCGATATTAATACCAAATATAGGGCATAATATACATGCATTGTCTTAAGCCAATTAAGTATATTCATTCATCACCTCCACTTAAAATTATAAAAATAAATAGCCTGGATACGCCCAACAAAAAAAAGCCAGGTCACCCTATCATCAGGCAACCCGGCTTTCCTTGCGAAATTGGATCCGTGGTATTCCGTCCCTGCTTTTCAACAGGTTTGGCTTTATCTGATCATTTTTTAATGGCCTTGTAATAAGCCGGGTGATGGCAATTCTGCCGGCACCAATAAAAAACCTAAAAATTTAGATAGTTACTTAAAAATACCCACAAATTGGTTGTCTGGAAATCCCGTTTACTGCATTGAGACAATTTTTATCTGCCCAATTTACAAAAGGTTTGCTTTCGTGAAAAGAAAATCACTACGGCTTGAATATAGTGTATTGCTTGTATATCTAATTGTTTACAAATTTATAATTTTTGAGTTTGGAAACGCACTTGCTTTCGCAGAATTAGTTTTACTAAAAACAAAGAAATACTCCCACGTCAAGCTTTTTGTTTGATAAAATTAATGTCATTGATCGACAGCTATAATTATGAACCAGATCATTAACCTATATCACAATGGATAACTAAGTTTCAAAAATACAATGTATTATAGGTTATAGGCAAATTTAAAAGCGTAATCTATTATAATTGTATTCAATTTCGATTTTTCCATTTTAATCATTCCAAATGACATCCGGGTTGGCAATCATGATCGATGCTTGCGAAATTTTGCGAATTACAAAGACAGATACCTATTGCTGATGGTGTCAATAAAAATTCCATCGACTGCGTTGCAGAAAACCTCATCAGCTCAGCATATTACATGTATGCCTTTGCATATATAGATATCGCTATCCTATATAAAAATCTGTTTGACTATCCATCCCTATACTATTTTTGATCATTTTACTAAAAAGATGCTTGAAATTGTTTTCAAGCTATGCTCAATATCTGTCCAAATACCCATGTGTGCCCGGAACGGGAAAACCATACCAACAAGCATAAGGTCAAACAAAAACAATTTTGCTATCCATATAACCCGAATCCTTACGGAAACGGCATCGACTTTAAAAAAAATAATTGATGGTTTGGGGGAGCTTTCGTCTCTTCACCAAAAACGAAAAAAACCTAACGCCAATAGTGCAAAATACCTATTGGCACATGCTTTTTCATGGGAGGTCATCATGTCAATATTATTTTTTCAATACAGAAAGTTATTTTTCTCCTGTTCACTATGCCTGATTTTAATTATTTTCATTATCTCCACGCCTGGAAAGATTTTCGCCGCAAGCAATCCCGGTTATCTTGATGCCAGTATTGATAATATTGCGGCCGGGTCCAACACATATCGATTCTGGTATTCAGAAGACTGCAACACAGGTTTGAATTGTGAGTGTGACATTTTCGATGATACGGATACCAATGGAGACGGCATTGATGATGCAGATTCAGACAATGACTGTATGGTATCCACTGACAGCAATTCCGACGGCATCTTCGATACCGGGCCGGACAATGATGGAGATGGTATCCTCGATGTGGTCGATGTGGATTGGGTTGCCGGGGGAGCAGGTGTTGTGGAAAGCGTACCCTTCTCTGTTCAGAGGACACTGGACCGATATGAAAATGACTGGAACCTGAAGGCACCCAAATGGAATACCACTACCAACCGGAACATCTATATTTATAACATCCCTTATCTGGGTGTGGCCTATCGAAACGGCAGCGGCGTTGAACTCGATACGGACTGGATGTTGTCCCAGGGGCCAGAGCCCAGGGGAACAGTGCTGCACGAACTATGGCATATGACCCAATATAAATACCAGGTCAGTGCTGGTGGGTGGCTGATGGACGGTCAGGCCAGGATGCTCCAGGACAAGGTGTTCGATGATCTCGATAACCGGGTGGGCTCCCGGTATCACAACTCGGTGAGCAGCTATCTGGGGAACACCACATGGGCAACCAAAGAGGATCGGGATAATGATAATGTCCCCGAATTCGATCAGGCCACGGGACTTCTTGGTGCGACATACAATGCCTCGCTTTGGTGGACGTATCTGGCGGATCAGGCTGGGACACAATATGGCGGCACTGCCGGTGATGGCATGGATTTTCTGATCGATGTCCTGAAGGCGGCAGATGACGATGGCCGTCAGGGGAAAGATGCAGTCAATCATCTGCTACACACCCGCATTGACCAGGGATTTGATGACACCTTCTGGGATTTCACCGTGGCCAACTATGCCAAAAATTTTGACTTGTCTATGCTCCATCATGATTATCTCGGCGGACGTGACCCTGAGACTGTATTGAAGTACAGTGATGAAAATCGAACAGCCCCGGATATACTGATTTATGGTGACCAATATACGGATGCGATTACTGGGGTAACGCGCGGTGTTGAGCGATCAACGTTTAATGTATCGGCATTGATTACCGGTGTAAACGGGCGGGTCAATGGCATGAGCACCGCCATCAGCAATCCGGATGCCATGTCCGCCTACGGCGCAAATTATTATGAAGGCATGATCGACAGTGACAAATGCATGCTGGGATACTTTCGTGTGATCGGCGATGACAATGCCCGGTTCATGTTCAGCTGGCTTCTGGTAAAGGAAGATTCCAACGGTGACGGCGACGAGGAAGTCGTCTCTTTGCTGCGAACTGAAGGCAAGGCGTTCGCCAGAGCGGTCTGGAATCCCCAGGGAACTGCCGGTATCTATACACGGATGGTGGGAATTATCGCGACCGGCGAAAATCCTTATGGTTATGACTGGGAAATGGGGTGCACGGAACCTGAGATTCAAATCGTCAATCCACGAAAGGAAAACCCTGCCTATGTGGGTGCTCCTGACGAACCGGGCCGCTTTTTGTTATGGCTCCGGGTGACCGGTGCAACCGGTACGAGCACCTATGTTGCAGGCCTTGAATGGAACCGTGATTTTTCGGTCAATGTGGGGGGCGCTCTCTGTGATGTATTAAACGGCGGTTATGTTCAGGATCAATACTGGCTGGTCGTCCAGGCACCGGAAATCCCGAGTGCATCCATTGGAGATAAATTCGCTGTCCGGGTAGAATTGGGTCCTATGGGCAGTGGGATTGTGGATATAGAGGAAGAGGCGGTCATTTATGATATTCATGCCAGTGACCAAATACTCGTCATTGACCGGAGCGGAAGCATGGGGGATTATGCCAAGCTGGAATCCGCGAAAACCGCTGCCCGTCTGTTCACGGATGTGAAGCAGAAATTTGACCAGTTGGGTGTGGTGAGCTTTACCAATGATGCAAACGAGGAATATCCGTTAACGCTGATACCGGATCAGGATGATCACGCAGGCATTCGTGCAGATGCACAGGAAAGAATCGATGATATTACGGACGCCAACAGGACTTCCGTTGGAGATGGTTTGAAAAAGGGACAGGATATGCTTGATGCCGATGGCGACCCGGATCATCAGTGGGTTATGGTATTGCTCAGCGACGGTATGGAAAATGAACCGGTTTACTGGAACGATGTTCAATCCGATATCGTCAATGCCGGCACAAAAGTGCATGCCATCGCACTGGGTCAGGATGCAGATGAAGAATTGATGCGCGAGATTGCGGAAACCACTTGCGGTGATGTGTGGGTCGATGAATGCTATAATTTTATCGAGGAAAGTGGAACCGCTGACCGGAGCGATACGGCAAAAGCGCTTTCATCCGGGAGTCTCAGTCTTCCCAATGCATTGGCTGACATCTACCGGCGGACAGAAGAGTCGATTGCCGGGCACCAGCGTTTGTGGCAGAACAGCGGCAGTCTTTCCGCCAGACAGACTTTTGATATTGAAATCAACGAAGACGGTGTGCGCGACGCCTTTTTCAGCTTTAACTGGAGTGATAAAAACACACCGATGGATGTGAGTATCAGCGGTCCGTCAGGTGTATCTTTTATAAAGTTGACCGACAAAAAAACACACATGGTGTTTTATGCGAAAACCGTGTTACCGGGTGTATATCGTATCACCATGAAACCTTTGGCTGGCACCGTGGAATGGGTCGGAAGTCTTTCCGGGCGGTTGGTTTATGGAACGGAACTCTATGCATTTATAGATAATACCCGAATTCAGCGTCTTCCCGGCCTGCCGGTAGGTCTTCAGGCCATGCTGACTGACAACAAAGGGCCGGTCACCGGCGCAACGGTCACGGCGCAGGTCCGGCATCCTGATGGTGATATTGATCAGGTGCTTCTAGTCGATGATGGCGGGCCCTATGATGATTTGAAAAACGATGGGATATACAGCTACGTCTATGACCGGATCAACCGACCCCTGGAAGCAAATATTTTGAGGGGGCACTCCTGGACGATCGATATCTCCGCCAATGGGGAGAACAATTCCGGCAGGCAATTTGAACGCTATAAGCGGCTAACCTACACACCGTACATCGGCAGGGATCAAAAGGATCTGGACGGGGATAAGGATGGCATGCTCGATGTTTGGGAAAACAGATTCAAAGCTGTCAAGCCCACTGATGCGGGTGATGCTGGAAATGATTATGATCATGACGGCCTCTCAAATATAGAAGAATTTGAACTCGGTACTAACCCGGATGATCCGGATACCGACAACGGCGGAGAATTGGACGGCAGTGAAGTCAAAAAGGGGCAGAATCCATTGTTGACAAAGGATGACACCATCCCTCCGGTTTCCGATTTCTGGGTTGAAAATCTGCCAGGTGCAGTGACCCTGCATTTCAATCCAAGATCCGAGTACCAGGAAATGCGTGTATACCGTCGAACCGGCAGCATCGGTTTCTTTAATCTGATTGGGAGTTTTGATCCATCCAAAGGAGAAATCACTGACAAAAAGCTGGTAAACAACACCAATTATTTCTACTATATGCAGCCGATAGGCTTATCGGACGCAGCCGGTTCCAATACACCCATACGGTATGCCAAGCCGGCACGGGATCCCTATAAGCCCGAAGGAATGGTGCTGATCAACAATGATGACCTCTATACGCATTCCACCACTGTCACGGTTACGTTCAGCGGACTGACGCTCCCAGACGGCAATCCGGATATTCGGTATATACAGATCGCCAACTCTACCGATTTAAGCAGTGCAGCCTTTATCCCTTTCACGCATAAACTGTCCTGGACAATCGATCCTGAACCAGAAACCGGCCTTGCATGTATTTATGTCCGGTTTCTGGATGCGGCAGGCAATTTGAGTGACGCCATTTATGGCGACTGCATCATCTACAGGCCCATTTCCTTTCTTCCGGCAGGCTTGCTTGAATTTTGGCGTGTGACAGCGGATTTCAGGGACCCTGTGTTTAGCGGGTTGACGTTCCGCTTTCAGCAGACAAGTACACCGACCCTGTCACCCTATGGGCAGGACTTGTTTTTTGCCGGAACCGGTTTCCAGCTCTGGGCAACGGATAAACTTGGGCGGCCTGTCACTGAGTTTGACAAAAGCTTTATGATAGTGGTCAGCTATGAAGACTGGCAATGGCGGGATGCCGGTATCCGTGATGAGGCATCTCTTAACCTTTATTATAAAAGCGGTAAAAAATGGATGCCCATTCTGCCGTGTTACAGATGTAAACATGACACGGAAAAAAACAAAATCATCGTGTATCTGGATCATTTAACGGAATTTGCTCTCATGGGACCGCCCAAAGACCCGGACACGGACATCGACACCATCTCGGATGTCTGGGAGATGACCCATTTCAACAGTCTTGAAACAGCGAATAAAACCTCTGATTATGATGCGGATGGTCTTCTGGACAAAGATGAGTATCTCCGGAACACCAATCCAAAAAATCGGGATACGGATGATGACGGCATGCCCGATGGCTGGGAGGCCGAACACCTTTTGAATCCACTTGTCAAAGATTCTAATCTGGATACCGATAATGACGGCCATAGCAATGGTAAGGAGTATCAGGCCAATACGGATCCAAACAACCGTCTTTCCTACCCGCTTATCATCACCGTTCCTTTATCCTTAGGATATAATCTGATCAGTGAGCCCACCAACACGCATTTCATGACCGATGCTTTCACATTTTTGTCGGAAACGCCTGGGACAGGTATTGAAAAAATCCGTCACTATAACAGAGACAATAAAAACATCGAAGTCGCTTTTTTTATTGCTGGAGGGGAGATTTCGGGCGAAAACTTTCTCCTGACCGGTGGTCAAGGGATGGCTATCGAAACGTCAAATCCTATGGAAATCGAACTGTTTCAAAATGAATGTCCCTCTATCAATCTGTTACCTGGCATCAACTGGATCGGCACCCCCTGTGAACCGAACCATAATTCCGCATTTGCCCTGCTGTTGTCCATAGGAGATGAATCCATCGTCATCTCTGTCCAGCGGTACAACCCCCAAACCGGTGCATTTGAAACCGCCTGCTATCATGAAGGCGTCATCCTGGGCACCGACTTTCCCATCAAGGCAGGAGAAGGATATATGCTAAACATGCGAAAAAGCATAACAGGGTTCAGGCCATAGCCTTCTTAAATATATCTATATCTATTCAGGCAAAATACCATTCAAACGCCACGCCATAAAGGAGTGGCTTGAATGGTATTCTGACAGAACGTATGATGAATCGACCATTTTTGTTTGCATGATAAAATAACAGATAAAGCCTTATTTTCAATTGTATAGCAGGAAAGAAACGTTGACAGTAAATCAATATAAAAATATACTCACCCCCGATAAGTTGCCCAGTATCAATTAAAATGCCTCACCTGAAGCTATTAAAAACGCTGAGCGACCAAGTGCAAGAAAGCGTGAAAGGTCTTTATTTTTTCCAGCAAAGTAGGACCTGCATAAGCGTTTATTTGCAAAAATGACATTGGCCCTTGTCGTTAAAAGACTGCATCACTCAGGTCTTTATGGCGGTGAAGGCACAGATGACGAACACGATAAGGATTCTTTTTACATGGCCAGAGAATGGGTTAAACATTGGGGAGACACGCAATGCAGTGAACTTTATCTCCACCCCCTAACCGGTGTGGAGCGTTTGGCTACGGACGTCTTTGAGCGTATCAGAAAAAATTCTTACACAAATAACAAAAGGGTTTAGTCATTAATGATCCAAACCCTTATTTTTATTGGTACGCCTGACACGACTCGAACGTGTGACCTACGGATTAGAAGTCCGTTGCTCTATCCAACTGAGCTACAGGCGCGTAAAATGTATCGGTTCTACTAACAGATGTGGAAAAAGATGTCTATACAAAAATAGAAGAACAAGAAAAATATTTTTATCTCTTACAATATGTTGGTTTTCATGATAGAAAAAGAAATTAGATAATGAAGTCAGAAAAAAAGAAAAATACTGTATCCTTACCTGCCCCTGTAAAAGGTACTCATGCGACTGAGACCAAATCGATTGTTAAATATGATCCTCTCCAGAGTTATCTATCGGAAATTAATAGATATAAATTATTGACAAGGGAAGAGGAAGTCGAATTGGGACTCCGCATCCAGGAGCATGATGATAGTGATGCGGCCTATAAAATGGTCACCGCCAATCTCAGGCTCGTGGTTAAAATAGCTCTTGAATTTCAACGCATCTGGATGCAGAATCTGCTAGATTTGATACAGGAGGGCAACATTGGTCTGATGCAGGCTGTCCGAAAATTTGATCCGTATAAAAATGTCAAGTTTTCCTATTATGCGTCGTTTTGGATCAAGGCATATATTCTCAAATTCATTATGGATAACTGGCGGCTTGTAAAAATCGGGACCACACAGGGCCAGAGAAAACTGTTTTTCAAACTGAAAAAGGAAAAACAGAAACTTATCGAAGAAGGCTTTGATCCGAAACCCCGTTTGTTATCAGAACGCCTGGGTGTATCTGAGCGTGAAATTATCGATATGGATCAGCGGTTGGATGGTTATGATATGTCGCTTGATGCACCCATAAAAGAGGACTCTGATACAGAGAAAATCGCATTTCTAAGTTCAGAATCTGTCTCTGCAGAGACGGAAGTTGCCAAAAAGGAGATTGAAGACATTCTTCATACAAAAGTAAACGAGTTCAAAGAGACATTAAACGAAAGAGAGCTTGATATTTTTGATTCACGCATTTTTTCCGAGTCGCCTGTAACCCTCCAGGAAATTGGGGAAAAATATGAAATATCCCGGGAGAGAGTCAGGCAGGTTGAGAAGAATATTATTAAAAAGATGAAAGATTATTTCCAGCTCGAAATCCCTGATTTTAACTCCTTTAGTAATCACGACGAATTATAATGATGAGACACGTTTCATTTCCAAAATTGATTGCCTGCGTGTTGACCGTAGCCCTTTTATACGGATGTTCAAGCATAATGACCCATAAAAAACAAACAGTTGCCCAGAAAGGTCCATCTGAAGATACAGCAGATGCGTCTGTATACTATTATTACCTGGAATCTGAGATTCATAAACAAAAAGGCAACATCGAAAAAGCCATCGATTTTATGGATAAAACCGTTTCATTAGATCCGGACTCCATTTTCCTCAAAAAAGAACAGGCATTGTTATTTCTGATGGCCAATCGTACCGATAAAGCTGTGCAGCTTCTCGAGTTGATTGTTGATCGAGACCCTGAAGACGTTGAATCGCTTATCATGCTTGGCAGAGTCAAACAACTGCTCAATCATGATAACAAGGAAATCATAGATATATACAACACTGTTCTTGATATTGATCCTGAGCAACAAAATATATATTTGCTCTTAGGTAATATTTATCTGGATCATAGTGAATTTGAAAATGCGTTAGCCATATTTGAAAGACTGGTAGACCGTTTTCCGGATTCTTATGCAGGTTATTTCTATATAGGTGAAATATATAAAGAACAGAAAAAAAATAAAGAAGCGGAATCGGCATTTTTAAAATCCATTGAAATCGAACCCGAGCTCATCGAATCCCGTTTTGAAATGATTAAACTTTTTCCCAATGACAAGAAAAAAGTCAGCCAGCTATACAAGGATGTCCTCAAGATTGATCCGGGTAATATAGAAGCTCAGACCGAACTGGGGCTCATCTATGACCAATCCCGGAACCAAGAAAAAGCATCCCAAATATTCCAGATGCTGTCTGAATCCAATATGAAAGACACCAACGTCCTTTTAAAAATCGTAAAACTTCTCCTGGATAACGAACGGTATGATGATATGTTAATCGTTCTTGGCGGCATGACAAAAGCATCGAAGGAAAATTCAGATATTCACTATTTTTTGGGCATGGCGAATGATAAACTGAAAAACTATGAAGCCGCTATTTCCCATTTTAATAAAATTGACGTGAAATCAGAATTTTATGTAAAATCTGTTCTCCATACTTCTTTCATGTATCATGAAATGGGCAATACGGATAAAGCCATCGATATACTGGAAACAGCGCTTGCTTTACATCCTGAAGACAGCGAGCTTATTGGATACCTGGGTTCATTCTATGAAGAAATTGGTAAATTCACCGATGCTGAACGAACCCTTAAAAAGGGGTTGGAAATCGATCCGAATAATCCGATAATGCATTTTTATCTGGGTGTATTGTACGATAAAATGGGAAATGCCGACCATTCTCTTAAAGAAATGAAAACCGTTATCCTGCTTGATCCCAAAAATTCAAATGCGCTTAATTATCTGGGCTATACCTATGCAGATCAGGGTATCAATCTGGATGAAGCCGAACAACTGATCATAAAAGCCCTGCTTTACAAACCAAACGACGGTTATATTACAGACAGTCTTGGATGGGTTTACTATAAGAAAGGACATTTTGAAAAAGCAATCAGCTACCTTGAAAAAGCAGTCTCGCTTGTTCCGAATGACCCTCTGATTCTTGAACATTTGGGCGATGCATACAGTAAAAGCCATCAACCGGATAAAGCGATAAAATGTTACACACAGTCTCTGGAATTCAATCATAAAAATCCTGAGTTAATCCAGACCAAATTAAAGCAGTTAACTCAGGAAACGCCATCTCCTGAATAAAAAGACCGATATTTAAATATGAATTTTTTTTTGGAACTGACCAGATGTCTCCTTATCCTTGCTATTGTCTCTTTATTGAATGCCTGCGGGCATTTTAATAAGCCTCATCCACTGCAAGATCAGTTGGCGATTTCCATGGATCCGCTCAGTATGGAAATTTTATCTCAAATCAGACGGGATAACGCTCTTTTACATTCCTTCAAAGGACTGGGAGATATTAAGCTCTCTCAGAACAATAGAAGAATATCTCTTCGTCTGGCGGTTGCCGGCATTTACCCGGACCGGTTTCGGCTTGCTATTATGGATATTTCAGGACGCGTCATTGAAACCTTTTCATATGACGGAAAATTTGTTTACCTCCAGTCCCCTAATGGGTCCCACCCGTTTTTTAAAAAAAAAAGCAACCGCAAAATTATGGAAAAACTCATTTCAATCCCTGTGTTGCCGGAAGATATCATTGGTCTGCTTGCAGGGCGTCCTTTGTTTGGAATTTACGATAAAGCGATGGCAAAAATTCTTCCGGACAGTTGTAAACAGTTGGATCTGTTTAACGGGAGCAAACAGGTGGCGACAATTTTGATATCGTCGGATGATAAAATTTCTACGATTGAAAAATATGAAAAATCATCAACACCTCTTTATAAGGTATCGGTTCTATCCTATGCATCCTATGCGTCGTTTAATCTCCCCTCCTCATTTCTGATCGAAAATGGTGAAGGTGCATCCTGCAGAATAGATCTTAAAAACTATTGGCCCAACTCAAATCCGTCTTCGGATATATTCACACTGAAAGATAGCTTATAATTACGTATCACTTATAAAAATCTTACAGGACAATTCATGAAAGAATGGCTGTTCATTCTTTTATCTACAAACCGATTTCGATTATCTTGACACGGTAGCGTTTCTGATTTATAAACAGTCAGCATTATCTTTTAAATCCAGCAGATTGGAAAGACAATAACTCTCTTATATATATTTCTTCCAAAGCGCGCACTACCGATAAACGATTTTCTCAAATTCTGATAAAATGGCGGGACAGTCTTCGTTCATTATGGAGGGCCTTATATGCCTGGGAAAACAATCCTTTTTTCCTGTTTCACGTTGTTTTTGTCTATTTTCATTATTGACGCGCATGCACAGTCAAAGAATTTTAAAGTGCTTGTGGTGATGAGCTATGAAAAATCATATCCATGGGTTGTCGAAATCAAGGCGGGCATAGATTCTTTTTTAAAAGCCGAATGCCAGATTCAGTATTTTTATATGAATACAAAAACCGATTTTGTCAATGGTCCCCAAAAAGGTCGTCAGGCATATGATCTCTATCTAACCTATCATCCTGACGGTGTCATTGTTGCAGATGATGACGCCCAGGCCATGTTTGTCGTTCCCTATTTAAAAGATAAAGTAAATACGCCGGTTATATTTTGCGGTGTTAACATGGCTCCCGACGTATATGGATATCCGGCAAAAAACGTGTCCGGTATCATTGAACGAGAACCGATGAAAGAGTCTTTATTGTTTTTAACCGAGCTCATGCCTTCTGTAAAATCATTTTCATTTATATCCAAGGACAGTCCAACAGCACATGCTGTTGAAAGACAACTTCTGGCAGAAAAAGAGAATTATCCCATTATTTTTCTGGGGTCTGAAACTGTTACAACGCTTAATCAGGCGATTCAGGCTACCCAACGTTTAAATAACAGCTGTGATGCATTATTGTATGTTACCATGGAAGGACTATCCGATAATAATAACAAACCGCTTTCCGATAAAGAAATCATGCCGGTCATTATTAAAAATTTTAATGGGCCGGTCATTACTAATGCCACATATAGGGTGGGATATGGTGCACTATGCGCAGTCGTTAAATCCGGTGATGAACATGGCCGGTTGGCCGGAGAACTCCTTTTGCAGGCCATGCATGGAAAACCTGTTAGCGACATCCCTATTAAAAAAAACGAATTCGGTCGAAGAATAATCAATGTGGATACCATGCATAAACTGGGTATCACCCCGAAACCTTCTTTGATTCGAAGTGCCATGCTTATCCGATCAAAAAAATAAGCCTCCCTCGCATTTTGACAGGGCAAATTATGTCGGATGGAGACACACGTTCGTTTGTCTTAAACAAACTTAAATGAATTCTGCCTTGAATACTCTCCTTCCGTACATTATTTATTTTCTAAAACAGGAGTACTTTGAATGAAAATGCCTCTATTCAAGACAAACAGTATTTCTACCAAGCTGATTATTTTGAATATCCTGATTTTATCTACATTCGGAAGCGTTATTATCACAAATCTTGTCCTCTCCCATCAGACAAAAAACAAAGTGATTTCGATTGTTGATCAGGACGTGCCTTTAATCATCAAAAATGCGGGGCTTACCAGAAAATTGAGTCATGCATTGACCGATATCCATTTCATGGTCAGTACATTTATCGTTTATCCGAAACATTTGGATACTTATTCAGCCATTCTGATCGATTCGCTTGAAGAAAGCATATGGTATGCCCATAAAGACGACCATGAAATCAGTTCCGCCATTTACCTGTTTTCTGAAACGGTTAAAACGATCGTAAGCCAATGTTCTGCTATCCGGAACCTTATCGCAGAAGACAAAACAATTGAAGATAAATTGATCTTGTCGATTTCAGAACTTGAAAAAACAGTCACAGACATGATGATTCATGGACAATTGGAAGGAAAGGACTATGAGGTATATTCATTGGATCAGGTAAGCACGATATTGCCGGACCTGTTGAATCTTGTTTTGCAGATCAAGATGCTTTTGCTTGCGGCCCATCAGAGTTTCACCCATCAGGGCATAATGGAACTGGATAACGAATCAGCCGTTCTATATAAACTACATGAGTTTGAGTCTGACCTTGCCGTCATTTCAACTGCAGGGGAGAAAATAGCCACTATCGGAAAAACCATTTATGAAAATGTCAATTTGTATAAAAATGGCATTCGGAAGCTCTATAATGAACTTCGAATACTCCAGAATCAAACAAAAACCTTAGAGAATACCCAGGCTCAGGTAATGACCATCATTTCAAACGCGGATAGGAATATTACAAAGGAAATTGCGTCATTAAGGGAAATGGTCATCGTAAACTTGCAATCTGCATATACACAGACATTTTTTTTATCCTTCATCGGTCTTGCTATCATGATAGGTGTGGGATTTTTAGGCGTTAGAATTGTGAAACCGATCCAGGAACTGACCATTTCCGCAAAACAAATGGCAGAAGGAAATCTTGAACGAGAAATCAATATTAAAGGTTCTGACGAATCAGGCCAGCTCGCCAGAAGTTTCTTAAAAATGCGGGATGCGATCAAAGAAAAGATGGAAGATCTGGCAGGAAAAAACAAGGAATTGAATCAAGAACTCATCGAACGGAGAAAAATAGAAGATGAATTGCGTCAATTTGAAAGAATAGTTTCCACCTCCAAAGATCTGATGACTCTGGTAAACACAAAATATATCTTTCAGGCAGTTAACGATGCATTCCTGATATCTTACCACAAAAAACAAAAAGACATCGTAGGACATTCCATACCAGAAATATTGGGTGAGGAAATTTTTCAGGAAAAAATCAAACCCCATCTGGACAGGTGCCTCAAAGGTGAAGAAAACAATCTTCAGGGCTGGTTCTACTTTCCGGAATTCGGCAGAAAATTCATGGACATAAACCATTATCCCTATGTTGATAAAGATGGGAAAGTGACCGGTATTGTAGTCAACGCGCGTGATCTCACCCGACTGAAAAACCTGGAAGCACAACTGATACAGGCCCAGAAAATGCAGGCGATCGGCACTCTGGCAGGAGGTATCGCCCATGACTTTAATAATATTTTGAGTGCAATCATTGGATATACAGAACTTGCACAACTCGATTCTCCAATGCTGCCAAAACTGAATTCTCATTTGGCTGAAGTATTAAAAGCGGCCGGAAGAGCGAAAGACTTGGTTTATCAAATATTAACATTCAGCCGTCAGGATGAAATTCAGAAAAAACCACTGAATGTGGGCCCTATCCTCAACGAAGCCATGAAAATGATCAGGGCATCGATACCGGCAACGATTGATATCCGTACGCATATCGGCAATGAAACAGGTATTGTTTTGGCAGATTCCACCCAGATACATCAGATTGTAATAAACCTTTGTACCAATGCAGCCCATGCCATGCGGGAAAAAGGCGGTATTCTTGAAGTCTCACTTGAAAATGAAGATGTTTCAAAACAAATCCTTCAAAAGTTAACCGGGCTTCTGCCCGGCCCGTATTTAAAACTGACTGTCTCGGATACAGGTACAGGCATTGAAGAATCAGTCCAGGAAAGAATCTTTGAACCTTACTATACGACAAAAGAAAAAGGCGTCGGCACGGGTTTAGGCCTTGCCGCTGTTCATGGAATTATTCAGAATTATGGTGGAAAAATCGATGTGCAGTCACAATTAGGAAAAGGGACATCCATTCAGGTATATTTACCGAGAACTGACTTGGAAGAAGTTAAACCCAAATCCATTAATAAACAGTTGATAAAGGGGGATGCCAAAATACTTCTAATTGATGATGAAGATGCACTTGTCAATATGGGGAAGCACATGCTTGAACGTCTGGGATATCGCGTCACGATTAAAACCCGTTCAGCTGAGGCATTTGAATTATTTCAGTCCTCCCCAGACCAATTTGATCTGGTGATAACAGATCAAACGATGCCCCATATGACCGGAGAAGAACTGGCAATAAAAATGATGCGCGTCCGTCCGGACATCCCCATTATTCTATGCACTGGATTCAGTGAGCGAATCAATGAAATTCAGGCAAAAACTTTAGGCATTCGGGAATTTATCATGAAACCAATAGACATCCAAAAACTGTCGAAAGTTATTCAAAACGTCCTTGAAAAAAAATAATTGTATCGTCACGACCGTTCATTGGTCCCTGTAACGATTGACGCAATGCTTGCAGGGAGAATAGCCGTTTTTAAACGCATCAATCATGCTATGGAAAATCACTTTGTTTTTTCCCCTGATATTTTTTGAAAATTTACATTTTACATCGTGAAATCTCATGGACTGGGCGTTCCCAAAAAACAAACCCTCGCTTTTTTTCCAGATTGGCCAAATGCCTTTATTTTGATCTATGGCTGCCTTTTGTGTCTTTAACAGATCGTCTGCATGCATGATATTGGGTTTATGATACAATACCCAGGCATATCCTTTTTCTACCATTAAACGATTTACAAACCGGCCGTCTTCAAGAAAGACATATGCCAGTGTTCTGCCATACTGATCCTGATGTTCCTGATCAAACTCCAGACGCACTTTTTTATGAAGCACCAGGTTTTGATTTTCTTTTCTGGCTTCATTTCCAAACGGTTCTTCCTTATTTTTTTTATGACGGATTTCAGGAGCATTAATGCCTAAATATCTGATGGTCAGGCCGTTTTCAAGAACAATGGTATCTCCATCAAAAACGGTTTGGACCTGATACCATTCTGCAGCATGAGTCGACATGAGAAACAGACAACCCGTGGTCAGACTAAAAAAAAATATCAGAAACAGTGTTCTTCTTTTGAGTAGAACGGATGAAAAAAATTTTAGGATTTGAGATGACATATTTTCTGAACCCGTCTATCGAGCATATGCCCCAGCCCTCCAAAGGATGTTGGCAGGAATCCCATGCACGTATTCCAGACTTCATCATCTTCCATGCAGAAATACACAAGGACGTCCGGTGCAAATTTTCGAATGGCGTCAATGATGACTTTATAAATTCGCATGCGAAGGGGCTTAAAGTAGCGCATTTTTCCATCCAGGCCGGTAACAAACTCTCCATAAAGAATGCGGGACTGAGGGAAACGTCGTTCAATAATATGATAAATGGATGGCATATACCGAAATGATCCGATACTGATATAGGTGATGTTTTCTTTTGAAACCGCATCAAATAGATCTTTTACAACTTTTTGATAGTCACTCTCACATCCTTCATAGATAAACACAGGATCAAAATGAAAGGCAAGCGGATATCCCATCTGTTCACACGTTCGGGCAGCAGAGAGCCGTGCCTGTAATGACGATGTTTTTCTTTCTTCACTCCGGATAATAGCAGGGGTGTTCAACGACCACGAAAGAATCGTTTTTCTCTTGTGATCAAACGATCCCATTTTGGCCACATGCGTTGTCTTTGTTTTCAGCTCAAGAACAGCTCTTTCCTGGGCGGCAAACATGGGGACAAGCATTTCTGATGTATCTGTCCACACTTCCCAGATCAGGCTGTCGGTAAATTCACCGGTGCCTATCCTTGAAATGGTTTCTTTTTCGAACAATTCTCTGAGTTCTGTTTTAAGCGCATCATGATTGACAAAATACTGGAGCACAGGTGGATGAAAGTAGGCCTGAAGAATACAATACGAACAGTCCATCGTACAGAAGGTGCCGATATGGAGAATCTGATAGTCGCAGCAGGTGTAGTTATGGGTTCCGGGACATTTTCTGATAAACGGCCCTTTGTTTTCCGTCAGAAACAGAACCTGTTTTCCTGCGGATACGGGATCAGCTTGATCTGAAACAATCTGGTAAATGTGTTGCGAATTCGGAACCGTTTCAAAAGGGATGCTAAGACAGGATGTTATTTTTTTGACCACAGGCGAATCCGATACTGCCTGGTCAATATATATTTTGGAAATCGGCAATTTGAAAATTCCCTGAAGACAATATCACCAGTTGTGATATTTCAATAAAAATCCTTGTCAACCAGTTTTTTTGTGATGGGATGACGGATCAGTTGGTCAAACGATTCCTTCTGTTCTATCAGTTCAGCCAAAGAACTGAAATTCATGGTCAGACTGAATACAGAGCCTTCAAAATACCTGGGTGGAGAGACTTTGGTATTTGGATTCAATTTCAGTTCTTTGACAAGCTGAATAAAACGTTCTTCTGTCCCGGTCAGTGACGGGTACCGTCTTTTTTTTAAATAGATTCTGATTTTACCTGCTTTTTGATTGCCTTCAAGATCATTGTTTTGAATAATAGCCTTCAAATCAGGTTCATTTAAAAACTCCTGAACGGAAATATTTTCCCTTCTTGATATTTCGGCAATCAAAGTGAGAAATTCCCTCTGTTTGCTGAGGCTCAGCTTCAAAGTGTCCAAGTAAATGGCTATGGCAGTTAAATCGCTTTCAGGATAGCCAACCAGCTCAGATGCAATTGAAAAATCGAGCTGTTCTTTGAGAATGATTGTTTTAATCTGCTCAGGCAGGGAATTCAGGGATTGAATTTTATGAATCAGCCGTCTGTTCTTGCCCAATTTTAAAAATGTTTCGACAAGGGTGTAAAATGGTTCGGCCCCCGTGGTCAGATTGGCAAGTTTATCAACAGCTCTCGCGTTCTCGATCATATTCAATTCACGCTGTGTGGTGTTATCAGAGATAGAGAACTTGAGACAATCCAGGGGTGAAATATCGGGATGCAAGATGCGGGCGCTTAACCGATTCTCCCCTGTTCTTGCAAGCGCTTCTGTGCGCCGGAATCCGCTGACAATAATGAAGGCATGGCCCTTACGCATCAAAAGCGGCCGGTTCAAGAGCCCGATTGACTGAATGGAATGGATCAGGTCATCATCAACATCTGCAGTGGTGATTTTATAGAAATCATCGGTTTGATCAATATCTGAAATATTGATATCTGCTTCAGTGTAATTCATATCAACATAGAATCATCGGGTGAGAAGCTCCAGTGCTTCCAGATATTTTCTGGAAGTATTTTCTATCACCTCTTCAGGTAAAGTCGGGCCCGGTGGGGTTTTATTCCACTTGATAGACAGCAGGTAATCTCTCACGTATTGTTTGTCAAAACTGTTCTGTGATCCTCCAGGCTTGTAGGTGTTTTTTGGCCAGAATCTGGATGAATCAGGTGTCAACACTTCATCGATCAGAATCATTTCCTCACCGATCATGCCAAACTCGAATTTGGTGTCCGCAATGATAATGCCAGCCTGATCAGCGATCCAAAGACCTTTTCTGTAGATGGCCAGAGTCAGGTCTCTCGCTTTTTGCGCGCGGTCTTTTCCCACTATTTTTACAGCAGTCGGAAAATCAATGTTGATATCGTGCTTTCCCTGTTCTTCCTTGGTTGATGGGGTAAAAATAGGTTCCGGCAGCTTGTCTGACTCTTTTAAACCTTCTGGAAGTTTAATTCCGCAAACCGTTTTGTTCTCTTTATAGGAATTCCATCCTGATCCTGAAATATATCCCCTGACCACACATTCGATGGGCAAGGGTTCCGCTTTTTTGACCAGCATGCTGCGATCTTTGAGAACATCTTTATAAGGTTTGCATATTTCGGGAAATTCATCCACGTCACCTGTGATAAGATGATTATTGACGAGCGGCTTCATCACATCAAACCAGAACAAGGAAATCCGCGTCAATACTTTTCCCTTTTCAGGGATCGGATCGGGCATGATCACATCAAACGCTGACAACCGGTCTGTGGCGACCATCAAAAAACAATCGCCCAGATCATAAATGTCTCTAACCTTACCCTTTTTAACCAGCTTAAGACCTGGAAGGTCTGTTTCATATACAATTGTCATTTCTAATCCTTCTTTTGGGGTGTTTCAATATCCGTTTTCTTTGTATTTTTCTTGATATAGCTAATCGCGATATTGGTTGTGATCGAAATGCAGGACACCATATTGTCAATAATATTCTTGAATGTCTCAGAAAGTCTGTTGAATTCATTATGCAGCATTTCAAGATTCAGGGGTTCCGTTTTAAAATCATCTGAATGATAATAGGTGATTCCTTCATGGTCGTATCCAAAATCAAGGAATGACAGCTGGCCGATAAAATCACTTTCTTCAAGCAACATGAGGGGCACAATGCCATTTTCCGTTTTGGCGACAATATAGACTTCTCCACTGGTTATGGTAAAAAGACTTTTTTGAAACGCTTCATGATCGACTTCTGTTCGTTTCTCCTTGTCGAAATTGTCCTTCAGCATGTCTGTTATGCTTTGATCGGCAGCGCTGTTTGTAACGGATTTCAACCGTTTATCAAGGCTCAGAATCACATCTTTCATCTTTGCTGTAAGCATGGTAAATTCTTTGGAAAGGAGCTGGGAATCGAGGACACCCAGTTGAACTTCACCCACGGCTTTTGCCGTCGCACTTCTGGCGGCTCCCTGCATGAGAAACGTGGAAATGCTGCCGATGAATGCACCTGTCCCCAACTGAAGAATCGTCACCGGGCCGTTTGGTGTCTGTTTTTCTATTTCAACAATGCCTTCAAGAATAACCCATATCCAGCCGCCATGTTTTCCTTGTTCAACGATTGCATTGCCATTGTCATAGGTATCTTCATCCACAACATACATGTAATCGATCAGAGGTCCCCGGATGACAGGAACGCCGGCTTTCCTGTTATCCGTACCAGTTGCCGCCGCTAATTGTTCCGGGCCCAGTTTCGGGGTTTTGCCATCATCCAACATTCTCAACCCGTTTAAAATAATTTCCATACGGTTTTCCTTGATTATATTGGCCCTGTTCACGGGCTCAACAATAAATTCAAAGGCCCCTTCCACCCATCCGAAAAGAGAATAGACCGCTTCAATGCCTTCCTGGGAACCTGCTTCGGCATCAACCATTTTCCCGTCTACAAAATAAATAGCTCCAGGTTTTTCCACGTACTTATTCATAATTTTGAGTACACCGGTACTCCCATTGGTACCGATCAACTGCATGAGATCTCCTAGTGTGATAAACTTCAGACTTCCTGTTATTCCAATGTTACTGTTCATTTTTCAGCTTTTTTTTAGTTGTATATGGGTAAGAAAGTAAACCATCCCTTAAGATTAATCCGCCCACTTCAATTCTTTCTGCAAATTGATCAGGGTCAGTTTGAGACATTCCTGAAGTGTTTTTCCGACACCGTCGCCTTTGATAGCCGCACCAGGAAATGAAGGCACCTTCAGTTGTCTGTTCAAATCTTTTTCCATCTGCTCAATTGACATGATAGGCAGACCTTCATCAGCCAGGTCACGTTTGTTGTATTGAAGCACAAGTGGAATTTTAGAAATACTCAAGCCATATTCTTTCAAATTCTGCTGAAGATCTTTTAATGACAATAAATTTTTTTCACGCCTTACTTCAAGCGAATCTGCAACAAAAACAACGCCATCAACGCCTTTTAAAACAAGTTTTCGGGTTGAACTGTACTGGACCTGCCCAGGCACAGTAAACAACTGCACCTTGACTTCACACCCTTTGATTTTTCCTATACCGATGGGAAGAAAGTCAAAAAACAGTGTCCGGTCTCCCTCTGTATTGATGGAAACCATTTCGCCCTGAACCTGTTTTTTGAATTTATTATATATATAATCCAGATTGGTGGTTTTGCCGCATCGTCCAGGACCATAGTATACAATTTTGCATTCGATTTCACGTTTTTGCAGATTAAATATTGCCATATATCATTCTACCCCAGCACCACGTTAAAATGCATAGTTGATCATTTATCCTTCAGGTGTCACTTAGATCTAAGTTAAATATTGGTCACTTTAATATCCAGACAATAATCCCCTTTTTTGGGGCCTGAATCGATTTTTGTTGAAGCGGAAATGATGCCTGACCCTCTGAAAATAGCTATTGGTGAGTAGAAATTGACATTGTTCAATTTTACACCGATTTTCAGGTTATCGATCAGTTCTTTTTCCTTGCTTGAAATAATGACGCTGATCACATTACCGGCCTGAAAGCTGACATCGAGTTCTATTTCACTGCCACTTTTTACGCCTTTTTCAAGCGATATGCCCACGGAACTGATATCCAGAATTTCTTCAACAGCTTCGTCAGGCATCAGGACAGTTTCTGCCGATTCCTCAACTTTATCAAGGTCAAACGATTTACCTGACTTTTCAATGAGTCCCGCAAGAAAGCCCAGAACTTTTTCAAGCTGGACAGGGGAAAACAATGAGGAACTTTTCCATGCTCTGTACTCATCAACCGCCTTGTCGATGGAAACGAACTCGTAGTAGCATTTAATAATATTTTTTGCTGCGGCTATTCGTACATTCTCATCGCTCAGTAATTTTTTAAACTCTTCAATGGCCCGATGATATTGCCCGAACTTGGCAAGACTTATTGCTCCCTCCAAGGCCAGCGACGCCTTATCGGAATCTTTTGAGAACGTAAAAAGTTCTTTTATCAGATTCTGAGCTTTTTCGGACATCACAGGCGTTGTCGGGGCGCTTACGACCCTGAGATGACTGTCATCCAATGCCTTCATCTTTTTTTTGACTGAATCCAGCAAGCTTTTACTGTTTGGGATTTGAGCATTATTTTCTATCAGCTGGGCAACCTTGTTGTATTTTTGCCTGGCTTCATTCAGCAGGCCCTGGCTTTTATACAATTCTGCTTCCTTAAGGGTTGCCTTTATCGTTTCCTTTAAACCCATTCATACCTCATAATGGAAAAAGACCGAATTTAAATTGTTATAAAATTAACTTGTTTTTATAAAATAATTAATCTCTGACTATAGACTTTTTGGCAATTATGTCAATACATGTATGAGCACATTACCGTGCCTTATTGTCATAATTTATTATGAAAATCAATTAAAAGCTCTCCAGATGCTTTTTCAGCCGGGTTGCTGAAATCCGATTCATTCCAGGCAAAGCAGCCAGGTCCTCTACTTCGGCCAGCTTCATTTCAGATATACCACCATACGTTCTTAAAAGCATATCCCGTCTTTTTTTCCCAATACCCGGAATATCATCAAGTGATGAATGAATCAACGACCGATTTCTGATTTTTCGATGGAATGAAACGGCAAAACGATGCGCTTCATCCCGAATGCGCTGCAAAAAAAGCAACAGATCATGATCCTTGCCAAAATTAATCGGGTTGGATCGGTTAGGGATAAAAATCTTGTCTTCGGTCTCACCCTTTTTCCCGTCTTTCTTGGCAATGCCAACAACCTGAAATTCGTTTGCAATATCAAGTTCTTTTAAAACAGACAAGGCAATATTGAGTTGTCCTTTTCCACCATCAACCATCAACAGATCCGGATATATCATATCGCCTTCATTTTTTTGATATCGTCTTGTAAGCACTTCTTTCATATAAGCATAGTCATCCTGATATTTCACGTCCCGGATCCGGTATGTCCGGTAAAGGGACTTTCTTGGGGTGCCATCGTTGAAAACCACCATTCCGGATACTGGCTCATCACCCAAAAGATTTGAATTATCAAAACACTCAATTTTCGAAGGCAGTCTTTCAAGGTGAAGTTTTTGTTTCAACCGCTCCAGGAGGGCTTTGGAAAGTGAGCCGGATTCAATCCTGTCTTTGAGTTCGCTTGTGGCATTCCGCTCTGCCATATCCAAAAGACGAACCTTTTCACCCCGCATGGGATGGATAATCTCCACCTTTTTTCCTTTTATGTCCCGGAGCCATTGTTCCAGAATGCTTTTGTCTTCAATCGATTTTGGCACAATGATTTCTGACGGTATAAAATTCGAACTCCCATAATATTGTTTAATAAATGCCCCGATAATTTCACTGGTATCAGAAAGCGGATCTTCTATCGCAAAATGCCGCGTACTTATCCAGTAACCGGTTCTGACAAACAAAACCGTAATGATCAAGGTGGATTCCGCCCGTGCCAGGGCAATCACATCCCTGTCTGCCATATCGGTGGAGACAACGGTTTGTTTTTCAATAACTTTTTCAATGGCAAACCATTTATCCCTGAGCTGTGCTGCGGTTTCATAGTCCTGATTTTCCGCTGCCGACGTCATGGCGGTCTTCAATTTCACAGCAAGTTCAGGCATTCTCCCCTTTAAAAAAAGGATGACCTCTCTCACGATGTCCTGATATGTCTCATTGTTTACATTGAGACAGCACGGACCAAGACAGTTCCCCATCTGATAGTTCAGGCATGGCCGCGTCCGGGATTGAAACGTTTTTTTTTTGCAATTTCTTAATTTAAAAGTCCTGTAAATAAATTTTAATGTGAAATTCAGAGATGATGCTGCGGCAAAAGGTCCGAAATAGAGGTTGCCATCCTGAGCAATTTTTCTGACTTTTTCAATATACGGATATGGGTCCTTAACATGAATGCGGATTAGCGGGTAACGCTTGTCATCTTTCAGAATAACATTATACTGCGGCTTATACCGCCTGATCAGATTGGCCTCAAGGATCAGGGCTTCCTGCTCGGTTTTGGTAATAAGGATTTCAAAATCCACAATTTTGCTGACAAGCACACCGGTCTTTACATCCAGATGATTCGTTTTAATAAAATAGGATGCCAAACGCTTTTTTAAATGCTTCGCTTTTCCCACATAAATAACCGTCCCTTCCTTATCTTTCATCAGGTACACACCCGGATCTGAAGGGCATCGTGACAGTTTTTCTATAAGATCAGTTTTCAGAGTCATCATCTTTTGAAATCACTATCATTGTCACAGGAATGACGATTGACACATCATCAGGTTAAAAGTGAAATTTTCTTCAATTCATTGATCTGGTCTCTCAATACGGCCGCATTTTCAAATGCAAGCTCGGAAGCTGCTTTTTTCATTTCTTTTTCAAGATTTTTTATAATGTCATCCAGATTGTCGATTGAATCATAATCAAGAATTGTTTCTGAAACTTTGCGGGGTGAATCAGCTCCCGCCTCATAATCATTCAATACATTATCAAAACCAAGCCTGGGTGACACGTCTTTACGGATAGATTCAGGCGTTATCTTAAATTTTTTGTTATAGGCTTCCTGAATCTTGCGACGCCTTTTTGTTTCGGAAATCGCTTTTTGCATAGACGGCGTAATGGTATCTGCGTACATGAGAACGATTCCGGCTACATTTCGTGCGGCCCTGCCACAAGTCTGGATCAGGGATCGTTCTGATCTTAAGAAGCCCTCTTTGTCTGCATCAAGAATGGCCACCAGGGAAACTTCCGGAATGTCAAGTCCTTCTCGAAGCAGATTGATGCCAATAAGCACATCAAACTTACCCAATCTTAAATCCTGAATAATTTCTATCCGTTCGAGTGTTTTTATATCAGAGTGCATATACCTGACCTTGAGACCGATATCTGTAAAATAATCGGTCAAATCTTCAGCCATCCGTTTGGTAAGCGTGGTAACGAGGACTCTCTGGTTGTCCGTGATACGTTTCCGGATCTCCTCATACAGGTGATCAATCTGATTTTTGGCCGGGTATACGACAATTTCAGGATCAATAAGTCCGGTGGGCCTGACGATCTGCTCCACAATATCTTCCGGGGCCTTCTTTATCTCATAATCGGCAGGTGTTGCGGAAACGTAAACAATCTGTTTTATTTTTTTTTCAAATTCCTCGAACATCAGCGGCCGGTTATCCACCGCAGAAGGCAACCGGAAACCGTATTCCACCAAAGTGGTTTTTCGGGATCTGTCTCCCCTGTACATTCCAGTGAGTTGGGGTACGGTCACATGGCTCTCATCAATAAACACCAGAAAATCATCCGGAAAATAATCAATAAGGGTTGGTGGTGGTGATCCCTTGGGACGGCCGGTCAGATGGATGCTGTAATTTTCAATACCATTACAGTACCCGATTTCTCTAAGCATTTCTATGTCATAACTGGTTCGCTCATCAAGCCTCTGTGCCTCAACAAGCTTGTTTTCACGGCGAAGCACCTCAAGTCTTTCTTTCAGTTCCTGGGTAATGGTTTCTATGGCGCGTTTTCGGGTCCGTTTCTGGGTTACATAATGACTTGCGGGAAAAATGGCTGTACGCCCAAGGCTTCTTATCGTAGTGCCACGCAAGGGGTCCACATCATAAATTCCATCGACCACATCACCGAAGAATTCAATGCGAACAGCAATGCTTTCTTCGTATGCAGGAAATATTTCAACCCGGTCACCGCGAACACGGAATGTTCCCCGGTGAAAGTCGATATCATTTCTTTCATACTGCATGGCGACCAGTTCTGATATCAGTTCTTCCCTCGATTTTTCTGCGTCTTTCTCCAGTTCAGACCGCATGGCCAGATAATCTTCCGGAGCACCCAGACCATAAATACATGAAACTGAAGCAACAACGATAACATCTTTTCTCAAAAGCACTGACCGCGTTGCAGAATGTCTCATCTTATCGATCATTTCATTAACGGACGAATCTTTCTGAATATATGTATCGCTCGCAGGGATGTAGGCTTCCGGCTGGTAATAGTCATAATAACTTACAAAGTATTCAACCGCATTTTCAGGAAAAAGCGATTTGAATTCGCTATACAGTTGTGCGGCAAGGGTTTTGTTGGGTGCGATGATGAGTGCAGGCCTGTTTACTTGGTCAATGACATTGGCCATGGTAAATGTTTTGCCCGATCCTGTAACGCCCAACAGTACCTGATGGGGCTTATCCTTGAGGATGCCCTCCTTCAGATACCGGATGGCTTCTTCCTGATCCCCTCTTGGAATAAACGATGTTGTCAGCTTAAAATCCGCCATAAGATTCTGCGCGAAAAAGTATATTTTTGATTAATTTTTCAATGGTTTGCAACTATCCGGCAACAGACCAGGTGGTACCTGACGGGCCATCCTTGATTTCAATATTCATTTTCTGAAGTTCATCCCTGATGCGGTCTGCTGCTGTAAAATCCTTGGCTTTTCTGGCATCGTTCCGGTCCTTGATCATTCTTTCAACAACTGCCACATCAACGGATTTTTCTTCCACAGCTAGACGGATCTTCTTTTTAAAAAATTCGTCCGGACGTTCGGCGGCGATACCTATGGTTTGGGTCATTCTAATGATGTCGCGATAAATCACAGCAACTTGCGAGACTAACTGAGACGACGTCTGGTCTGATGAATCATCCAGCACCCGGTTCATGTGCCGGATGGCCTCGAAAATAACGGCAATCCCTTTTGCGCTGTTAAAATCATCGTCCATTGCTTCACAAAAATCAATCCAGTGTGCACCGGATTCCGTTACCTCAGTTTTGTCCAATGGATCTATTATGTCACTCACCCGTTTTAACAGGGTATATATTTTTTCCAGGTTCAGGGTGGCTTCATCCATGGATTGATCCGAAAAATCAATCGGACTTCTGTAATGACTGGACAGTAAAAACAGCCGGACAGCTTCCGGGTGATATGATTTCAGGATATCTTTTATGGTTTTGAAATTCCCAAGGGATTTTGACATTTTTTCCTGGTTTATATTTATGAACCCATTATGAATCCAGTATCTTGCGTATTTTTTTCCCGTTGCGCATTCGGATTGGGCAATTTCATTTTCATGATGGGGAAAAATCAAATCCTTGCCTCCGCCATGAATATCAAAAGTATCTCCCAAAAATGCAGAACTCATCACGGAACATTCAATATGCCAGCCGGGGCGACCTTTTCCCCAAGGGCTTTCCCAGTATGGTTCATGCGGTTTTGATGATTTCCAAAGCGCAAAATCAAACGGGTTCTTTTTTCTGTCATCAACATCTATTCGGGCGCCGGCTTCCATATCCTGAAGCTGCCTTCCGGAAAGCTTTCCGTATTCACCAAATGTTTCTACTGAAAAAAACACATCCCCATCCACAGCATAGGCCTTACCTTTGTTGATCAATCCTGAAATCAGGGAAATCATACCTTTGATATGTTCCGTGGCCCTGGGTTCAATGGATGCCCGTTTTACATTGAGTGCATCCATATCTTCGTAAAATTCGGCAATATATTTTTCAGATATGTCTTTATATCCGACCGCAAGCTCATTTGCCCGGTTAATAATCTTGTCATCAATATCTGTAAAGTTGCGGATGTAAGTTACATCAAAATCCCTTTTCTCAAAATACCGGAGAATCAGGTCAAACACGACGACTGATCGGGCATGACCAATGTGGCATGAGTCATAAACGGTTGGCCCGCAAACATACATGCCAACTTTCCCTGGCACCAGAGGGATAAAGTCTTCTTTTTTTCCGGAGAGTGTATTGTATATGCGTAAAGTCATTTTTTCGTACCTGTATTTTATTGTTTATCAACAAGGAGAACGACACACATGGCCGCAATACCCTCACCTTTCCCGATATATCCAAGGCCTTCTGTGGTTGTCGCCTTCATATTGACCTGATCAATATTGATGCTCAATGTTTCTGCCAGTTTTGCACGAATTTTTTCCCTGTAAGGAGACAATTTGGGAGCCTGGGCATAAACGGTTGTGTCAATATTGCCTATATCAAGCCCTCTTATTCGGACCATGTCCATTGACCTTTCAAGCAGTTTGATGCTGTAAATATCTTTGAACCGATCGTCTGTATCCGGAAAGCAGTGGCCGATATCAGGCAGGCCAGCTGCACCCAATATCGCGTCACATATGGCATGCGTTAGCACATCTGCATCGGAATGCCCCAAAAGTCCTTTTTCATAGGGTATTTCAATACCCCCTAAAATGAGTTTTCGACCGGTAACCAGCCGGTGAACATCATAACCTGTGCCTATCCTCATAAAATTATCCTGTAAATAAATTGTATCAGACCGTGAGTCATACCATATCTGAAAAATGCAGTAAAGTACCATTGCCGGAATAAAATATCGAAACGGTCCGGTCAGTTGTCTATTTGTTTCCTGAGTCTGTTTTTACTGTCATCCCAAGTGATTAAATGATACAAGAACTCAAATATTTTAAAATCAGTTTGTAAATATTGTCCGGTTCCTGTATTAGCTATCATATGTCTTTTATTTCACACTGACTGAGACGAAATGTTCTCATATATGTAAAATTTGTTCTATATCGGCAGGCCGATTCTATCGGGAATTCAAACGCTAAGTTATTGTATTCATATTAACAACATGATTCATTACAGAAATGGCATATGATTTGCTTATAAGTACGGCATAATCTTAAATGTTTTAAAAACGTCTGTTTTTAAATTATCAGAAATATAAAAAATGAAGCAGGAGAGAAAAAATGAAAAATTGGGTTAAACTTTTATTAGCAGGTATGTTTTTTTTATGCCTCTCAGGAAGTGCAAACGCCATTACGATTGCCAATTTTGGAAAAATTTTATCCGGTAACACAATTGATGCATGGCTATTGACTCTGAGATTTGATAGCGATCTTTCAATTACCCTTACTGATGATGGTTCCTCTTTTGACTTTTATGGCTCTTCAGGTAGAATAGGGACATTATCTGGCTCTCAACCACAAAGCTTTTCCGGTTTGAGTCAAGGCACCTATTATGCCTATAATACGACAAGCGGTGGTTCCACGTCCTCACCACCACCGGTTACCGACTTGGAGGATATTGAGGATCCTGTTTTTAGAACCGAAGGACTTGAGCTTACCATTACGCCCGTTCCCGAACCGGCCACCATGTTTGTTTTTGGAACAGGACTGTTTTTTCTGGCTGGTTTGCTGAGAAAATTTCGGTCGTAATAAATATATATTATTGAAATTCCTCTCTACCAATAGATCGAGCCGTGATTACCGGCCCGGTCTATTGTCCTTTTTATTTGAATGATACAACCCCCAAATATAACCAATATGCCATATAATACATCCTTCTTATTTTTACGCCTTGCTCATTTGTTAGCTTGATAATTATTACTATTTGTTATATTTATTTAATCTGACACTTGAATGCACATATCAAAAAAAAATTTCAGGAGTTTCCAACATGATTGATCTGCAGGATATGAGTGTTTTGATTGTTGATGACATGGAAAATATGTGCAAGTCCATTCGCGCGATGCTGAAGGTCTTAAATTTCGGTAAAAGGTTCCGCGTGGCGCATAATGGCCGCGAAGCATTAAAGATTCTTAAGGAAGGCGACATAGACCTGGCGATTATTGACTGGAATATGCCAATAATGACTGGTGTTGAGCTGCTTGTGAATATTCGTGAAGACAAGAATCTGAGAGATACGCCTGTGGTCATGATCACAGCAGAGGCCAATCGTGAAATCGTTGCAGAAGCTGGGGAGTCAGACATTGATGCCTATATTTTAAAACCATTAACAGTGAAGTCCATCGGGGATAAAATTGTAAATGTCATCGATAGGACAAACAACCCCTCTCCCATGATGCTTTATCTAAAAAAATCCAGAGTATTTGAGGAGACCGGTGATCTTGATGCGGCCATTGAAGAAGCAAAATTGGCGCTCAAGGCCGATCCAAACTCCTCTCGTCCTGTCCGCGTCCTGGGTCAGCTCTATTATAAAAAGCAGGACATCGACATTGCTGAGAAATGTTTCTTAAAAGCTATCAAAATGAACAAGTTGGATGTATTTGCCTACCATCACCTGGGGGAAATCAGCCTAAAGAAAAATAATATCGAAAAAGCGGAAACCTACTTTGACAAGGCGATGAGCATCAGTCCCAGACACGTTTCCCGAGGGATTTATTTTGGTAAAATTCTCGTTCAGAAAAAAAAGTTTGATAAAGCAAAAAAAGTATTCTCACGGACCTTGAAATTTTCCGAAGATCCAATGCCTTTAAGAGAAGAACTGATCGACTTCTGTATCCAGAATGTGATGTATGATTTCGCGAAAACGTTGATTGAAGAGCTATTGAGGCAACTCCCTACGAGAACGGATATGGAATTCAAGCTGGGTCTCGTCTACCTGAAAATAGGAGAGAGTAAAAAAGCACTGGAACATTTTCTCATTGCTGAAAAGCAGGATACCCAGAACTTTGAAGTCAAACTTCATATCGCAAAACTCTATATTGAAGCTGGTCAGATATTCAGAGCTGATCAGGCATTAAGTGATGTATTACGACTAGATCCAGGGAATTCAGAAGCCAAATCACTTTTACAGGATAATATTTAGCAGCATAATCAAACCGCATAAAAAAGAGACTGAAATATGAGCACCAATGAAAAAATACTGAATGCGATTATCGAAATCACCCAAATATCGAATAATTCAAGTATAGATTTCAATGAGAAAATGAGCCGGGTATTGATGTGCATTGTAAAAAACATAAATACGGCAAAGGGTTCGATCATGATTGTAAAAGGTCGTAATAAACTGGAAGTTGTGGCCTCTACCAATCAGGCGATCATTGGCCTTAAACAGCCTCTGGACTCAAATTCACCGTCCGCTCGGGTGTTCAAAACCAAAAAGCCTCTCTATAGTCAATTCAAGGGCATTTCTCAATCTTCAGAAGAAAATAAAAATCGATATCAAAAAGATGCGTTCTACATCATACCTGTATTCAGTAATAAAAAAGTCATTGGCGTGATCAATTTGACAGATAAAATAGGAGAAGATGCATTCTCCGAACAGGAACAGGAACTATTGCTTGACATGTCAGGTTATTTTATCAGTACAATTGAAACCCACAGATTGGCTGAAAATTTAAAGGAAAACCGGAAATCATTACGAAAAAAAAATCAGCAGCTGAAAAAGCTGGAGAAGCTCCGTTCAGATCTTTTTCATATGTTGATCCATGATTTAAAGGGTCCTATATCAGAAGTGGTCGCTAATCTTGATATTCTAACGTACACGGCATCAGAAGAAAACATGGAATATGTGACCGCTGCACAATCTGGCTGTGACACGCTTTTCAGAATGATTTCCGATCTTCTCGATATCGCAAGACTGGAAGAAGGCACGCTTGATTTGATCAATGAGAAACTGATTCCGAATGATTTGATAAAAGAAGCCATTTCACGATTGCCTGCGTTTGCTAAAATTAAAAATGTGACCTTTGTAACAAAGTTCCCTGACATCGCCCATAAATCCGTCGATGGCGACCGATCGCTGTTGCTACGTGTGCTGCAGAACCTGATCATAAACGCCATTGACTATTCGCACAAAGGAGAAAAAATAGAAATTGGGTATGAGCTGGATGACAATGAAAAAATAGCTTTTTTTGTAAAGGATAACGGGCCCGGTATTCCCCCTGAGTATCAGGACGCTATATTTGACAAATACTATCAGGCAAAAAACAAACGTCACACGATAATTTATTCAACCGGACTGGGCCTTGCGTTCTGCAAGCTGGCTGTTGAGGCTCACAGGGGGACCATTTTTGTCAAAAGTGACGGTCTTAATGGAAGCCGTTTTGAATTTTCAATCAATTAAAAATGAATGAAACCATGGAAAAAGAATCAGATAATATCATAACACATCTTGCAATAAATCGTGAATTGTGTGGTACGCCCCAATATACAAAAAATGGAAAAAGCAGCGTTAAGCTGAAAACAACCCCTGAAATGGGCGCAGATGATACCGGTCTTGTCCATGGCGGTTTTATTTTCGGGCTTGCAGATTATGCGGCAATGATTGCTGTAAATCATCCTCATGTGGTTTTGGGCTCCTCAGAAGTCAAATTTTTAAAACCGGTCAGGGTAAACGACACCCTGTTTGCCGAAGCAGAAACAACCTCCGGTCAGGGTAAAAAAAGAATGGTATCTGTTACGGTTACACGTGACAGCGACCCAGTTTTTACTGGCCAGTTCACGTGTTTCGTTCTGGAGAACCACGTATTGGGCAAATAAAAAGCAGTCGTTCAGGTTTGCTCTGACAGTTACCGTTTCTTTCGTCGGATAATTTTTTTCTTTTTTTTGGGCTGTTCACCGCCGGGCGACATTGCACCAATAGGCTGTCTGGGGGTCTGAGGATCTTGTATGCCCTGCTGGTTGAATGAGCATACGGCTCGTGGGCATTTTAATCCGAAAAGGCCATCAGGCAAGGTAAATTCAACCAGATATGGATTCTTGCATAACGGGCATTGGAAATGGTAGGGTTTTGACCAGCTGACAAATTTGCATGTTTTATTTGTACAGGCAAAATATTCTTTTTCCTTTTCTGTTTTTTCAGAAACGATTTTTCCGATACTGCAGACGGGACAGGGCATGGCAAGTTCTGCTTCGAATGCGGCAATTTTATCTTCTATGCTTAAAACTTCATCCGTATCTTCTTCTGTTTCCTCACTGTCTTCTTCTTTTTCATGGGCAGCCTTTAACTCAGCTTCCTTGGCCTCAAGCTCGGCTTCTTTAGCGGCCATTTGAGCTTCTCTGGCCGCAATCTGAGATGCTCTCAACTCCGCTTCCTTCAAAACGATTTCCGCTTCCCTGGCCGCAAGTTCCGCTTTTTTTATTTCCCCTTCCTTTTCAGCAATTTCCTTTTTCCTTCGTTCCAGTTCGAGGTTTGCCTCTTCAGCCTTCCTGAGCTCTTCTTCGCGCTTTCGAATCTCCTCTTTTTTCTGCTCAAGTTCAATAGCGGCCTGCGTTGCTTCTTTGACTGCAGCGGAATTGGGTATATCGGCTTCTCCGTGTTCCCTTCTGGGAAAAAGTTCCTTGACCTGAGATACGGCGGCACTTTTTTGTTGGGAAGGCTCTCTTACGGCTAGGGTTCTGAGACTGGCCAGTTTCTGCACGTTGGTTCTTTTTAATTTTTCTGCTGCCGCCAATGATTCCTTGCTGATTTTAAATGTGGTGGCTGTCTTTTTTATCGTTTCTTTTTCTTCATCTTTAAGATTCTGTTTTGAGATGGCAACGCCGCGTGAAACAAGCGTTTGCTCAAAATTGCTCAGATTCTCTTTAAGCTCTTTGCGACCTGACAGAATCTCATCGATACATTGAATGATGTAAGCGACCAGATTCAACCCCGGCATTCCGGAAAAAAGATTATCAATAAATTTCACAAGGGCCAGTGTTGAAATCTGGGCACTGTATTTTTCTTCCTGGTCGATGCCCACGTAACCTAACTTTACAAGGGTTTCAAATGTCTCCATGAGGTCGTCGTCCAATTCAAGGCCGATATCGTTCAAATCATTCAAAAAGGTCTCTCGTATATATCGACGGGGTGGTGAATTGGGGAAATTTTTGATTTCCCTGTCGCGTTCAACCAGGAGAACCAGACAGGCCACCGTGCACGTGTCGAACTGCAATCGGGATTCGGTATCTATCTCAATCAATCGGAGAATATGCTTATTCAATACATTGTCAAATTGTGACCGGACTTTCTTGTATTCCGCCAGAGCAACAGTTTTTTCTTTTTCATCATTTTTTTCGGTTTCTACATCTGTTCCATTCGCATGTTCTTCATTTTCCGGGACTTGATTTTCTTTGGATTCTTCGCTCATTTTAATATATTCCGAAAATTAAATTTGTGTTAACTGTTTAACCATACGTTTTGCTTTTTCGCATGGCAGCCCATTCAACTCCATTACATCCCCGATAAACAGCGTTAAACAGCCAATCAGATTGACAAGTCAAGATCATCGGCTGATAAATCAGTATTTGATGCTTTTCCCGACGAGCCATCATTAGAATCATCTGAATGCGGGGTGCCGATATCAATACATTCACCCTGCCTGTTAAACAACACAGATAATGAAACCCTTATTTTAAAATCCAACTTATAGGCAATCTCGTTTTTATGAACGATAATGTCGCCTTTTTGATATTCGATGTCATCTTCCAGTTCGATTTGATGTTTATTTTTGATAATTTCTTCAATTGAGTCCCAGTTCAAATCACCAGTGATTGTATCGATCAGTTCTTTTTCACTTTCTTTTATGTTTTTGGCATCTGTGATTTTCAATAGGTCTCCTTGGACATTTTCTTTTAGATGTTAAATAATTAACACAAAATTTACTTTTTGCAAAGATTCATTTATAATGTCCCGGGTTCAATTGAGGATTCAACCCTTTAATTTTCTTCTGTATATTATTGGGGGATATTAGCAAAACATATAAATTATTGATTTTGAATTGTTTTCGGAGATAGCTGTGGCCCATACAATAACCCTGTCAGGTATAAATCAAGCGGTTACCAATCTTGAGTACAAAAATGCCCGTGCCTATAAATACCGTCTGGTCCAGTTTATTCTGAAACACTACGACAATGAGGCCGCCCTGAAAGAACTGGCGGAAATTGATCAGGATTCCATTATCAGCTATGTTTGGGAAATAGAAAACGATTCTGAAGCCCTGCACTCGAAAAGAAGGAACCTGATCAGTCTGAGATCGTCGATCAATAACGACCTGAATAGCTTATACAGCATAAAAAAAAATCCTGAAGGTATTATCATCAGCCCGACAAATATTTTTGAAATGTCAGACCAGGCAAAAAGTAATCTTCTTCATTCATTTACCAATTCCATCCAGACCGAAGGTGAAGTTGACCTTAATAAAATATCTGAAGTCTTGAAAGTCATCAGTGATTTCCTGGCGGAAATGGATGAAACATCCGAGGATGAAGATACCAAGGATATTATTGAAAAAATCAAAGCCATATTGAAACGCCTCTCCAAGAATATATTTGATGATGAAGAGGATGAAGATGAAGAGATTGATGTTGTCGAACTCGATGAAGACGAAGATATCGAAGAAATTGAGGTTGATGAGGATGAGGAGATAGAGAAAATTGAAATCGACGATGATGAGGACCTTGATGTGATCGAACTCGATGAAGATGAAGATATCGAGGAGATTGAGGTCGACGAGGATGAGGAGATAGAGG
>Ga0180007_10001061_pt1 | contig 39655 bp, 27 predicted proteins | sample MM_PC_MetaG_FD_121122 | JGI IMG/M metagenome (GOLD analysis project Ga0180007, IMG submission 121122) | Groundwater microbial communities from the Aspo Hard Rock Laboratory (HRL) deep subsurface site, Sweden - MM_PC_MetaG | ecosystem: Environmental > Aquatic > Deep subsurface > Groundwater... | reverse complement strand
GTAAGGACTCATCGCGCTCGACTTAAGGCCGGATCGGGCCGATATTAATACCGATGAGAACCACTGCACGGCGCCTCGCGCGCCCGGCGAGCCCATCGGCCAGTCTCGCCCTCGCCCTCCTCCTCTCGATCGGAGCGGTCGCATCGGCCCAAGGCGCCTGGCCGCCCCTCGGAGGGGACCGGCCCGTCGCCTCGATCGCCGAGAGCTCCGACATACGGAAACGCCTCTGGGAACCGCTCCTCTCGGCCCAGAGGTCGGTAGCCAAGGCGTATAAGGCCTCGGAGCAGAGGAACGCCTGGGGCTCCTGGTCCGTATCGGTAGAGACCCGGGCCGGCGCCTTCTACGTCGTCGTCTCGCCGGAGCGCGGCGGGGCGTTCCCCGCCTACGCGCAAGGCTCGTGGATAGTGAAGCGCTCCGACTCCGACGGGTCCTTCCTGCAGGCCAAGATAATGCTCCGTAGCGACCCGGGGACCTTCGCGCGCGTCTACCCGGACGGCTCGAGGTCGAGGATAGACGTGGTAGCCTACGGCGGGGTCCTCTACCGCGAGGTGCCCGTGCCCCTGCCGTTCGAGGAGCTCGTGGTATCGCCGTTCTCCAGGATCAGGGCGCTGACCTCCGACGTCATAGCCTGGGACCTCTTCTCGCCCGACCCGGGCCTGTACCGCGACCTCGTCGGCCTAGCCGAGGCGGTCCGGGAGCGCCTGCCGGGACTCCGGTACGCCGACGACGGCGCCATCGACGCGGACGGCAGGAGCGTCTACATAGCTACGCTCGCGGGGCAGGCGTCGCCGGCCGGCCTCAACTGCTCAGGCTTCGTGAAATGGCTCGTGGACGGGATGCTCCGCCCCATGACCGGATCCTACCTGTCAGTCTCCGGCCTGAGGGACAGGATGATAGGCTGGAGGGGCTCCTCGTTCACCTCCGGCTTCGAGGAGAGCCTCGACCCGTTCTTCGGCCTCGACTGGTCCCGGGCCCTGGCCAAGGCCGCGTGGTCGACCTTCTACCCGTCCCTGACCGACGAGTCGCCCATATCCAACGACGTCGACGACGCGCCGTTCGCGCTGCGAGTACGCGACTCCGACCCGGTAAACGGCGGCTCCGCCTACGAGGCCTTCTCCGATAACTTCGACGACGCCGGCATAGACGTGCGCGGCCTCAAGGCGACGCTCTTCCTGCTCGCCTCGCGCGAGCCGGGGCGCTTCTACCTGGCCCAGTTCAACGCCAGGGAAAAGGACCCGCCGAGGCTGAGGCGCTACTACCATATCGCGGCCCTGTTCCCCTACTTCGACGACGAAGGCGTATTCAGGGTAGCCGTATTCGAGAGCGCGGCCGAGACGTCCCTCGAGGCCGTCGGGCGACGCGGCTACGAGTTCGTCAAGCTAGTCAGGATGCCGGCCGCCGCGCGCTTCGAGCCCCAGGCCCTGGCCCCGTGAGGGTACTATTCCTGGGCACCGGCACCAGCCACGGAGTGCCGGTCCTCGGCTGCGCCTGCCGCGTCTGCTCGTCCGACGACCCCAGGGACTCCAGGTACAGATCGTCGGTCGTCGTCGAGGGCGGCTCCGGGGAGACCGTCCTCATCGACGCGGGCCCCGAATTCAGGCTCCAGGGACTTCGCGCGGGATTGTCGCGGCTGGACGCCGTGCTCGTCACCCACGCCCACGCCGACCACGTGCACGGCCTCGACGACGTACGGCCCCTGACGAGGGGCAAGGTCCTTCCCGTGTACGCCTCGCCGGACGACATAGCTGAGTTAAGGCTCCGATTCTCCTACGCGTTCGAGGACGGCCAGGAAGGCGGCGGCAAGCCCCGGCTCCGGCTCGCCGAGATAGGCGAGAGAGGGATCGATATCGGGAGCCTGCGCGCCGAGGCCATACCCCTGATGCACGGCCGGCGTCGCGTACTCGGGTACAGGATAGGGAATTTCGCCTACCTCACCGACTGCTCGGCCGTCCCGACCGAATCGATGCGAAGGCTCGGCGGCCTCGAGCTCCTGGTCGTGGACGCGCTGAGGCCGCGCCCCCACCCGACCCACCTGTCGCTGGGAGAGGCGCTGGACCTCGCCCGGGAGCTGAACCCGGCGCGGCTGCTCCTGACGCACATCTGCCACGACCTGCCGCACGCCGAGTACGAGGCCCAATGCCTCGCCGCGGGCCTGCCCTTCCCGGCGGCGCCCGCCTTCGACGGGCTCGAGGTCGAGCTACCGAGCTAGCGGCTTAGCGATTAAAGAGGCGCGCGGCCGGCTCTCCCGCGATATCCGACTGGCGCTCCTACCAGATGAACGGGATTAACCGGTACTTCACCCTTTTCATATAATCCGCGTACCCATCTAGGCCTTCCAACAGCACTTTTTCCTCGTTCGATATCCGCAAGATGAAAGTCAAGGGAAACAGCGCGCCGGGAATGAACGCCACGAACGAACCGAGTATCAAGGGCGAGGATACGAAGATGAATACGCTGGCCAGATACATCGGATGCCTCACTATCGAGTACAACCCGGTATCGATCAGTTCCTGCTTCTCCTGTATCTCGACGACACGCGAGGCGTAGGTATTCTGGAGCATCACGCGGATATACATCGAGTATCCGATCACGAGGAACAGCGTCGATAGCAGCACGAGCCACAATGGCACGCTCGTCCATCCATACCGGAAATCGAACCCGGGCAAGGCGTACATAGCGGTAAGGAGAATGATGGAAAGCGCTATGAATATTCTTTGGCTCTTCTCTTTCTCTGAAGTCTTCGTCCTTTTCTCGAGCAACGTTTTATCTTTCGTATAGAGGACTATGAACCCCGCGCCCATGACGATCATCATGGTGATTATATAGAGCCAGCCATTCATATACCTGAACGTACCAGCCGTCGTGAAGAACAGCAGTCCCAATAGTATGAAGACGAGGATATAACGGGACAAAACGGCTATGAACAGTTTCTTGCTAGCGGGCTTCGTATTCTCGCTCATAGTAGACCTCCTACGGACCCATAGGCGATCTCCGTATCGGATAGAATGATCCTCATCCGCGCGCGAGGCCCGGCAGGGACCGATACGGAGCCGAATCAAGCAGAGGCGATCGGACTATTAACGAAGTATAGTGTATTTATCAGGAGGGGGGGGGGTCTGAGGATACTGGGCGACGCTCTGGCACCGGAAAAAACATGCCGTACCTAGGGTCTATGCGGAACCGGACTCGGGCTCGAGATAGTCGCCAATAAGGCTTCGGGCTGGGAAACGGTCGCAGTCGAGCTAGAGGCCCAATCTCGACGCGCTGCCGTAATAAAAGCCAGAATGACAGTGCCTATCGGTTTTCAAGGCCGCCGCGCTCCGCCTTGGCGGAAGGCCCTGACGCTAGACGGAGGATCTAGTCGACCTTCTAGAGCCCCCGATTCTCCCGTCTCCCGTCTCCCGTTACTCATGATCGTGCATCGGCGGGCATTATGCGGGAGTAGAACTCTTCCATCAGGGCATTGAACTCGGCCGGCCTCGTCCACATGCAGAGGTGGCAGTAGCCGGGGATTTCCCGCAGGTAGCCGTGAGGCAAGGCCTCGACGAAGCGCCGGGCGGAATCGAGAGAGACCACGGGCGAGGAGTTGATGTTAAGGACAGGCATGGTAAGCTGCCGTACGGGGAGGTCGTAGCGTTCGTATAAGGGAAGAACGCCATTGCGCAAGGCGACCATGGGTTTGGGGTTCTTGCTCCACAGATGGGCCACCAGGAAATTGTCGGGGGCTTTGCGCAGCATGAGAGCGGAAATCGCCTTTCCCACCAAAGCGGGGCTCAAGTCCAGGCGTATGGCGCGCCCCAGCCATTGCTCGAACCTGGGAACGACGTTATCCATGCCTATGCTCGTGCACACGATGGACGCCACGCGTTCTGGTTCCGTCTTGGCGAGCGAAAAGGCCGCTATGGCGCCTTCGTTCAGCCCGCAAAAATGAGCTCTCTGTATGCCTAGAGCGTTCATGATGGCCGCAATCTCGGCGGCTCGCTCAGCGGGGTAGATCCTGCGGTCGGCCGATTCCCGGCGGCGGTAGCCGACGATCCTGAAGGTTTCGGAGAAATGCCTGATTCCGGGCACGTGGATGACGTCGAAAGGCGCGGGGACGGGGACGAATATCAAGGCTTCGCCCCGGCCTCCTCCGTCGAAAATTTCGGCGGCGGGCCAACCTGGCAGATCCAGCCTGCGATAGCGGGACTCTAGCCAGGCGAGGTCTTCGTCGATGTCGTTAATCGCTCGTCGCTTGTCGATCATCGAGTCCTCCGATCCATGGCGACATGCCGTCCAGGGCGAGCTTGGCGTCGCCGATGCGCGATGCGAATCCCTCAATCTGGAAGCCATACGCGATGCGAGAAAAGCCATAAGGATTTGAAACGCCGAAAACATACATTCCATGCTCGACGCCCCACGCGCCGAGCGGATCCTTGGCCATCTGCCGGCTGATAGCCGCGTCGATAGGACCTTTTAATTTCAAGCGCATCGGCGCTCTGAGAGCCGTCCGAAGCGGCGCCCTTCTGGCGGCAGATAAAACGGCGAGGAAGCCGGCGAAGATGCTCCAGCCCGCGGCACGCCGTATGCGCTTTATCGTTGACGGCGTCGTCGCGGAGTTGCCGCGGAACATGCAGGATTGAGCTATGCGAGCATATGCGATCGCGCCGCCCACGCGGCCGCAGGCCAAGGCTCGCTTTCCCGCCCCCCATGGAAGCGTTCTGTTTTCCCGGTAGCCGAAGGCTGGATGATGATCCGGCTGGTAGGTACCAGACTTGAGCCTGACAGAAAAAGCGTCCATGCTGCCCCCTTACAGTTTAGCTACTTAACCGTAATATAAAAAATATATTACCACTCCGCGGCCTTTTCTATATAGCGCTCGGCGAATCCTAAAAGCCGCTCGAAGGCGTCGAACTCTTCGTCGGAGACCGGGCCTACCTCGCTGAAAAAATCTTCGCTTATTTTAGCATGCAGGGCTTCATGGGCCTCGAAGGCGGCGCGCCCTTTTTCGCTCAGGCTTAAGAGCAGCTCTTTACTGTATTCGGGGTTCCGCTCCTTCGTGATGTAGCCTTTTGCGTCGAGCTTGCTGACGACCTGCGAGACCGCGCCTTTGGTAATGCCGAAACTGGTTCCCAGCTCGGTGACGGTACGGCTCCGACCACGGCCAATCGCCTCGATGACATGAATCTCCGAGCGGTACAAACGCTCGTCGGTACCGAAATCGTAGGGTCTTGAGGATAGCTTCGCAAAGAGATCGGCCACATGCGCGAAGCGGGCGATTATCCGCGCGAGGCGGCGATCCTGCGAATCCATGTATTCAATTTAGGTACTAAACCGATGCTTGTCAAGGAATTTCTCGTTGCGCTATTAAGAGTTCATCCGGGGGCTTGTCTCACCTTTATATCGCGGGCTCCGGCAGGGTCGCAGCATTTAAGATCAATACGCGAAGGATACGACGCTCAGTCCTTTCTCCTATCGGACGACTGTGCCAGACATGCTTCGGCCCGACTAGCCCTTCAAGCGTTGGGGATCGAGTCACAAGTGAACCTAGAAGCGGCCTCGTAGTTAACGCCGATTCCTTCCCGGAAACCAACCAGCTCGGATCCGTGGACGTAACCCGATTACCAAACAAGTTCCTTCCAGCGAACCCCGTCCGTTCGCCGACAGCCTGAAAAAAAGCCGGCGCCGACTCCCTGACGCTCGTGACGCGTCAGGGAGTCGGCGCTGGCCGTAAACTGGCGGGCTCCGGCGCTTACAGGCCGCTGTCGCTGGCTATGCGCGCGATTATCTCGCCGGCCTTCGACTCGTACTTGGTCGGATCGCCGTCCTTGGCCTTCTCTAGGTAGGCCTTGGCCTCGTCGAAGCGGCGCGACGCGTAGGCGTTGATGCCGAGCGCGTAGTTGGTTATGGGCGCGTCGCTGCCGAGCTCGAGCGCCTTCTTGTAGTACTCGTCGGCGAGGGCGTAGTCGCCGCGGGCGTAGGCGATAAGGCCCAGGTAGTAATGCGGGATATAGCTCGCGGGGTTCTTGGCGAGCGCCTGGGCGAACGACTTGTACGCGGTCTCCGCGTCCTTGTCGCCGTAGGAGCGCACGCCGGACGTCACGAGCTCGGCGAAGGTCTTCTGACCGTCCAGGTAGGAGAGGAAGTCCGACTCCGCGGCCTCCTGGCCGTGCCACTTGAGGAAGAACTCCCTGACGGCGACCTGGTTCTGCTCGAGGCTCGCCTCCGGGGAGAGGTGGCCGATGGCGTCCCATATGAAGCGGTTGTACCTGCGGTCCGGGCTATTGATGAAGAAGGATACCAGGGCCCACGACTGGGGATAGAAGACGTCGAGCCCGGTCCTGGCCTCGTCGGAGGACAGGAGCATAAGCTCGGATACGCCGTAGAGGCGCGACTGCGACTGCAGGAGCTTGACCGTCTCGAGCCAGGCCTGGTTCTCGGCGTACGCCACGGCCCCCGCCTTGGGGTCGAAGCGGGTGCGCTCGAAGAATACGGCGAATCCTTCCCGGATCCATAGCGGCGGCTCGGGGACGAAGGCCTTCAGGAACTGCACGAAGGCCTGATGGGCCAGGGAGGCGTCGAAGTCTGCGGAGCTCTCCTTGTTGAATACGACAAGCTCCGAGCGCTCGACCGTCGGGTAATGCAGGTAGACGAAGTCGTCCTTGGTCTCCCCTATCACCTTCTTCAGGTAGGCGTCGAACCCGTCCTTGCCGGAGAATTTCCTGACGGTGAGCTGGGCCTTGAGCGCGCCCTCGTCGAAGCGGAAATACTCGTTATAGACGCCGAAGAGGCCGTCGAGGGTGAGCGAGAGGGCGACGGCGTCGTCCTTGCCGGAATCCGACCAGACGACGTACCGGCGCGAGCTCGCGCTCGCGAACGTCGCGGCGGGAACGGCGGCGACGACGGCGCTTACCTGCGGAGCGCCCTGGGGAGCGGGATTCATGGTTCCCGGAGCAGCCTCCTGGGCGCCGACGCATACTATCAGCGCCAACGCGACGGCGGCGAGGCTAAGCGTTTTCTTCACTATGGTACCCTCCATGGTACGTCTATCGTAAACCCCGTCCGGCCCGTTGTCAAACTCGGCCGGACTCCTTATTTAGAGAACCGGTCGATGACCAGGTTCACCTCTTCTATCAGGATTCCCGTGAAGCGCTCGATGTTGTCGATGATGTACTGCTGCAGGTTATGGATGCGCCCGGAGAGCTGGGAGCCGAAGGGCACCTCGATCACGACCGTCAGCCTATAGCCCTGCGAATCCGACCGTACCGTTATCTTCTGGATGCGTATGGAGTCGTCGAACTCGTCGATGCAGTGGATGACCATCTGCGAGAGCGCCGACTCCGATATGGCCACCCGCCCGCGCTTGGAGAATTCCGGCCTCACCACCGACTTCTCGTATAGCTTAGGCGTCGCCAGCCCCCCGGGCGTCAGGTTGCGCTGGAGGAATACCCTGACGCTATCGTAGAAGATGCGGGGATAGCTCCGCTTTATCTCTATGGCCGGCACGGGGATGACGTGCTTGCCCTCGACCTTGCGGGCCCTGATCGCGTTGTCAATCTCGTCGCGGCTGGCTATGTCCTCTATCTTGATGATCTTCGCGGGAGCCGGTATCTGGAGGCGCTCCGCTATCTTCTTGACCATCTTCTCGGAGGTGCCGATCAGGAGGATCTTCTTCCACCGCGATTTCTGCAGGAACCTGGCGACCTCGTCCCGGTGGGCCTTCTCGTGGAACAGCGCCGTCTTCACCGCCGCCATGTACAGCTTCTCGCGCTTCGCCGACTTCCCCGCCACTATGGCGTCGCCGTTGATGAGGAGACCGTCGTCAATTATCATGTCTATACCGAACTTCTGGGCAACGAGCTTGGCCCTGAAGCTCTTTCCCGTCCCGCTCTCGCCGACGAGCGCGAATACGCGGACGCCGCGCGCTAGCCAGAACAGGTTACTGAGCGCTTTGAACATCGACCCCTCGACAATCGGACGCGGATACCCTGCTCGATCCCGCGTTTCCAGCTGATTCCGTCGCGTTGGACGGGCTTATTTACTATATCGGCGTAAACTCCTCGTTTCCAGTACCGATAATGAAGCGAGGGTAGATATGGACACAGATAGGCTGATGAAGTTCATAGGGCGGACCGCGTACCAGGTCGCGGCGCTCGACGCGTTCGTGGAGGAGCAGAGAGGCGTCGCCGGCGCCGTACGGGCGAGGGACTGGCCCAGGCTCGAGAAGGCGCTCGAGCGCGCCGCCGCCGCCGCCGAGGCGGTATCCGCCTGCGAGGCGGACAGGACGGAATCGTGGCACGACTTCCTCGCGGAGACGGGCCTCCCTCCCGATTCTACCGTGTTCAGGGCCTCGCTCTCCCTGCCGCTCGAGTACCGCTCCGCGCTCAACGACGCCTACCGCGCCCTGAGGCTGTCCGCCATGCGGGCGCGCATCGAGAACGACACGCTCTCGGGCTTCGTGGGAAGCGCCGCCTCGACGCTCCGCCAGGCCATGGAGGCCTTATTCCCGGAGCGCAAGGGCCGCATCTACGGGAAGTCGGGCCGTGCCCAGCACGTCGGTTCAGGCGCGCTCATCCTGGATACCGCCCTCTAAAGGAGGCTACCGTGCAATCGACCTTCGCCGGAATAGAGCTTGGCAAGCGGGGCCTCGTGGCCCACAACCAGGGCCTTCAGACCATAGGCCATAACCTCACCAACGCGGCCACCGAGGGCTACTCCCGCCAGCGGGTCGAACTAGGCACGATGGAGCCTATATACGCTCCCCAGCTCAACAGGGAGGAGACTCCCGGCCAGATAGGCCAGGGCGTCGTCTCCGTCCGCGTCCACCGCCTACGCGACGAGCTCCTGGACCAGCGCATCGTCGCCCAGGACGGCGGCCTCGGGTACTGGGACGCGCGGGACAAGTACATGTCCCTCCTCGAGCAGGTGCACAACGAGCCTACCGAGGTCTCCACGCGCACGCAGATGGACAGGTTCTGGGACGCCTGGCAGGAGCTGTCGCTGCACCCCTCGGAGCTGGCGCCGCGCGAGGCCGTCGTCCAGCGCGGCAAGACCCTCATCGACTCCATACACGAGCAGTACCGGCGCCTCTCCTCGACCCGCGACATGGTCCAGGAGGACATCGAGATCTCCGCCTCGCAGGCCAACGACCTCTCCAAGCAGATAGCGGCGCTCAACGCCGAGATACTCAAGTCGGAGGCCATGGGCGACAGCCCCAACGACCTCTACGACCGCCGCGACCTCCTCGTGGAGAAGCTCGCGACTATAGTCCCCGTCACGGTGGACAGGCGCGACCCGGACGAGTTCATGGTCCACGTCGACGGGCACGTCCTCGTGCAGGGCAAGATAGCCCGCGGCTTCTCCATGTCCACCGGCGCCGAAACGGGCGGGTACCTCCGCGTCCTGTGGGCCGATACCGGCGACGAGGCCGTGATCAAGAGCGGCTCCCTAGGGGCGATGCTAGAGATGCGCGACGTCGACATACGGGAGGAGATAGCCTCCCTCGACACCATGACCCTGACCTTCACCGACCTCGTCAACGAGGTGCACCGCTCGGGCTACGGCCTCAACGGCAAGACGGGCGTCGACTTCTTCACCGAGCTCCCCAGCGTCAACAACATAGCCGGCAACTACGACCGCGACGGCGACGGCGCCTACGACTCCAGCTACGTCTACAGGATGACCGGCGGCAACGCCCTCGACGCCCAGGAGCAGGTAGGCCTGGCCGGCGTCATGCGCCTTTCCGGGCCCCGCGGCCTCGTCGACGTGGAATACCGCCCCACCGACACGGTGGGCGATATCGTCAGGCGCATCAACGACTCGGGCGCGGACGTCACGGCCAGGCTCACGGCCGCGGGGGCCCTCCAGCTCCGCGCCAAGGCGGCGTCGGACGGGACCAGCCCCGACTTCGTGATCCGCCACGTCGAGGACTCGGGCGAGTTCCTCGCCGGCTACTCGGGCCTGCTATCGGGCTCCGGCCGGGACGCCGCGTACGCGTGGGAGACGGCCGACGCCGTCGCGGGCCTCCGGAGCGGCGTGGACTACTCGGTCGCGCCCCTCGCCCACCCTTCCGGCTGGATAGAGGTATCAAGCGCGGTCTCCCGCGACCTCTCCAGCGTCGCCGCGGGCCTCGGCTCCAACGGCAGGCCCGCCGAGTCCGGGGACGGCAGCGCGGCCGTCGCCATAGCGGCGCTCCGGACCTCGCCGGTGATGGTCGGCTCGCAGAAGACCTTCGACGACTACTTCGCCGACGCCGTCGCGAGCGTCGGCCTCAAGGGCGAGCGGGCCGGCCGCATGGCGGAGACGCAGTCGCGCATCGTCAAGAACCTGACCGACGCCAGGCAGTCGATATCAGGCGTCAACATAGACGAGGAACTGTCCAACATGATCAAGTTCCAGCACGGCTACGCCGCCGCCGCCAAATTCATAGCCCAGATGGACTCGATGCTCGACACCATCATCAACCGCATGGGCGTGTAGGATCTAAGAGTCTTTCGCACAGAGACACGGAGGAGACGAGGTAGGGAATGACAAGGGATAGAGCGGGAAGTAGAGCGTACAACACGTTCGTACGATCACCCCTCTTCGTTTCCTCGGGCATCTCTCATCTTCTCCGCGGCTCAGCACTAGCGTATTCGTCGGAACGGTCTTATTGGAGGTTCATATGCGTAGGGTAAGCTCGGATTTCATGAATAACGATATGCAGTACTGGCTCAGGCGCAACGAGGACAGCATGGCGTCCATGCAGTCCAAGATGTCCCGCCAGGAACGCATCGAGAGCCCTCGCGACGACCCCATGGCCGCGGCCAGGGCCGTCCGCTACGAGTCGTTCGTCGGGCGCCTCGCGCGCTACGAGGAGAACGCGCTCTATACCAAGGACAGGGCGGCGATAGCCGAGGGCTACATGCGCCAGTCGATGGACATCATGCAGCGGGTCAGGGAGCTAGCCATCACCGGCGCGACGGGCACCTTCACCAAGGAGGACACCGCCTCGATGGCCGTCGAGGTGGACCAGCTGCTCGCCGAGCTCGTCAGCCTCGGAAACGCGCGCGGTCCCGACGGCGATTTCCTCTTCGCGGGCGACAAGGCCAAGACGGAGCCGTTCCGCGCCGTACAGGGCTACTCGGAGGGCGCGGGCGCCGCCTCGACCCTGGGCGTCGACTACCTGGGGGGCATCGGGACGCCGAGGGCGGAGATATCGGAGTCTTCGTACCTGCCCATGAACCTGCCGGGCGACGCGGTCTTCTGGGCCGAGCGCCAGAGGATAGCGTCCGGCGCGGACGCCTCGGCCTACCGCGTCATGGACGAGACCAGCGTCGTCATCGACGGCCAGGCGATAGGCCTCAAGCCGGGCGACACCGTCCAGGCCGTCATAGCCAAGATCAACGACTCGGGCGCCGCGGTCAAGGCGTCGCTCGACCCCGCCAGGAATTCCCTCGTGCTCGAGGCCACCGACGCCCATCGCGTCAGGATAGAGGACGGCGACGGCGGCAGCGTGCTCGCCGACCTCGGCGTGCTCTCCGGCTCCGGCGTACCGTCGGACTACGCCCCGACGGCCCGGGTCTCGGGCGGCTCGCTCTTCGACGCGGTCATATCCCTGCGCGACTCGCTCCGCAAGGGCGACTTCATAGACGTCGGGGGCCGCGTGCTCGCGAGCCTCGACGCCGGCATGGACAACCTCGGCAGGCGCCTCGCGGAGGCGGGCGCCATGGTCGAGCGGCTCGACGCCGCCGCCCTGCGCCTCAACCGGGAGATCCCCGACGTCACGCGGCTGCTCGCCGCGGAGAAGGACCTGGACATGGCCCAGGCCATCACCGACTTCAAGATGATGGAGTACGCGCAGACGGCGACCCTCCAGATGGCCGGGAGGGTCCTGCCGAAGACGCTCCTTGACTTCTTGCGATGATTCCGTCAAATTCGGCGTCGAGATGAAGATACAAACGAAGATCATGGGCGAGCTCGACGTCGACGAGCGCCAGATAATAGACTTCCCGGACGGGCTGATCGGCTTCAAGAAATTCACCGAGTACGCCCTCCTCGACGCGCCGCAGAAGCCCTACTTCTTCCTCCAGTCGACGGAGCTGGCCGAGCTAGGGTTCATCCTCCTCGACCCCTTCCTCTTCAGGCCCGACTACTCGGTGGACGCGGCCGACGAGGCCATGGTATCCCTCGACGTCGCCGGCCCGGAAGACGCACTCGTCCTGTCGCTCGTCACCGTGCCGCCAGACGGAGGACCGGTGACCGCGAACCTGATGGGCCCGCTCGTCATAGGGCGCAAGGCGAGGCGGGGCGCGCAGATCGTGCTGACCGACCCGCGATGGCAGACGAAGCACGACGTCATGGCGGAACTCGCCGCGTCGAGGAAGTAGCGCGATGCTCATACTATCGCGCAAGCTCAACGAGAAGGTCGTAATTGGCGACGGCGTAGTCGTATCGGTTATCGAGATCAGGGGAGACCAGGTAAAGCTGGGAATAGACGCGCCTAAGTCGGTAAAAGTCTTCAGGCAGGAAGTCTACGACGCCATCCAGGCCGAGAACCGCCTGGCCGCCGGCTCCGCCCTCCAGCTCCCATCCCTCGATATCACTCCCCGAGGCTAGACCATGATGACGCATCCCGCCACCGGCTTCGCCATAGGCGACCCGCATTCCAATCCCCTGTCCAAGGCGCCCTCCCCCGAGGAGGCGCGCGCGTTCTTCGACGGGCTCATACTATCGGCCTCCGGCTGGCGCGGCGTGTTCGGCGCGTCGGACGACGACCTGTCGGAGGCCATCGGCCCCGCCAAGGCCTACGTGGCGGCCAGGATGGCGGCTACCTTCGCCGACTTCCTCCTGGGGCGACGCGCTGGCGGGAACGGAACGGCGCCGGTCGTCGCGCTCGGTATAGACACGAGGCCGACGGGCCCGGCCATAGCGGACGCCATGGCGCGCGCCTTCATCGCCAAGGGCGTCCGGGTCAGGTACGCCTTCATCTGCGCGGCCCCCGAGATCATGGCCTGGGCCCGCCGTTCCGGCGCCCTGCCGGCCGATCACCCCGACAGGCTGGACGCCTTCTGCTACGTCTCCGCCAGCCACAACCCGCCGGGCCATAACGGCGTGAAGTTCGGCCTGGTGGACGGCGGCGTCCTTCCCGGGGCGGACGCCAGGACGCTGATCGCAGCGCTCAGGGACGGCGCGTGCTCCCGCGACGACATCGCCGCCGCCTCCGCCCTCCTGGGGTCGGCGAGTCCCAAGGCCGTCGCGGCCCTCTTCTCCTCATGCGGCGCCGAGAAGCGCAAGGCGCTCTCCGACTACGCGCTGTTCGCACGGGAGGTCGCCGGCGCCTCTACGAGCCTCGAGGCCCAGGAGATAGAGCTCGACGCCCTCGCGGCCGCGATAGCCCGGCGGGGAGCCGGAGTCGTCGCCGAGATGAACGGCTCGGCCCGGTCGCTCTCCATAGACGAGGATTTCCTATCCGGGCTGGGCGTCTCGGTCCTGCGCCTGAACGCCGAGCCCAGGAGCTTCGCCCACCGCATCGTGCCCGAGGGGGAGTCGCTCGAGCCGTGCAGGACCGCGCTCGCCGAGGCGAGGGCCTCCGACCCGTCGTTCTGCCTGGGCTACGTGCCGGACTGCGACGGCGACCGAGGCAATATAGTCTACTGGGACGGCGAGGCGGGCGAGGCGAGGGCCATAGAGGCCCAGGATACCTTCGCGCTAGCGGTGCTCGCCGAGCTCACGAGCACGGCCAGGAACGCGTTCCGCCCGGGCGGCTCGCGCGCCAAGGCCGCCGTCGCCTGTAACGACGCCACGAGCCTCCGTATAGAGGCGATAGCCAAGGCCCTCGGCGTCGAGGTGTTCCGCGCCGAGACCGGCGAGGCCAACGTCGTCGGCTTGGCGCGAAACCTCCGCGATAGGGGCTACGAGGTCCGCGTCCTAGGCGAGGGCTCCAACGGCGGAGTCATCACCCACCCCGCCGGGGTTCGCGACCCGCTCAACACCGTCGCGGCCATACTCAAGCTCCTCTACCTGAGGGACGACGACGACGTCCCGGGCCCGTTCAGGCTCTGGCTCGAGCGCTCCGGCCAAGGCTCCTCGTACCGCGACGAGTTCGGCCTTACCGACGTGCTCCAGAGCCTCCCCCGCTTCGCGACGACCAGCGCGTTCGAGGACAGGGCGGCGCTCCGCGTCCGCTCGCGCGACCACGCGGCTCTCAAGGACGCCTACCGGCCGATTTTCGAGCGCGAATGGCCCTCCATCGCGCGCGCCCTGGAGGGCCGCTACGGGCCGCTCACGTGGAAGGCGCTGGCCAGCTCGGGCAGCTCGGAGCGCGAGCTGCTCGGCCGGTTCGGGGAATCGGGCTCCGGCGGGCTCAAGATACTGCTATCGGACGAGTCGGGGCGCGCCGCCGGCTTCCTGTGGATGCGCGGCTCCGGCACCGAGCCCGTGTTCCGCGTCATGGTCGACGTCCGCGACGACGACGGCAGCGTCGAGCCGATGCTGCTAGACCGGCATGCGACGATGGTACGTGAAGCGGACTCTCTTGCATAATACCGCATAAAGCGTTAATATCCGCGCTGTATTATAAGGGAGGGGATAGATGGGCGTTCGCGGCGAACTCTTTTCTACGCGTATAGCGTGCGACGGCAGGACGTATTTTTTCAACGTCAAGGAAAACCGGATGGGAGACCTCTTCCTAACGGTCGTCGAGAGCAAGCCCACCGAGACGGGCGACTTCGACAGGCGTTCCATCGTGATATTCCAGGATAACTCCGAAGAATTCATGAAGGCCTTCCAGAAATCGATGGAAGCCATGAAAGAGGCGGCTCCCTCGGAACGCGCCAAGCCCCCTCGTACCCGCAGGGACGCCATGGCGCCCCGCGACGACGGCCGGGAGACGGAGCGCAGGCTCACCGACGACGAGCGGCCGCGCCACTACATAGACACGGGCAAGCCAAAGCGCTTCGACTCCGGCTCGTCGAGGCCACAGCGCGCCTCGGCCCAGGGTCGGGACGACGGCCGCCGAGACTCGGTACGACGCGAGATAGACAAGGCGACCGGCCGCTCGAGCGTTAATCCCAACGCCGACCGCCGATCCCGAACGGGCAGGCAAGAGGCCGAGAAGCCGGCAGGCAAGGGCCGCGTCCTCAGGGTCAAGCCCAAGCTCGCCGCCAAGCCGGCTCCCGCCGTTGAGAAGAAGCCCGCGGCGAAGCGGCTGACCGTCAAGAAAGTCCAGCCTAAGAAGGACGAGTAGGCTCGTCATTCCCTCGAATAGCTAAAGCTCATCCTCTGGATAGGCGACGGCCCGAGCGACCGGCACGCGGCGCGGTGGGCCGCCGTCGGGTAGCCCTTGTGCCTGGCGTAGCCGTATTCGGGATAGAGCCAGTCGTAGCGCTCCATCAGCCTGTCCCGCGTTACCTTGGCGACGATAGAGGCGGCCATCACCGCGGGCACGACGGCGTCGGCCTTGACCATGGCCCGTCTCGAGCAGGGGATGTCGGGCGTCTTAGTGCCGTCGACTATGACTATATCGGGTACGACGCCCGGCAAGGCGGCGAGCTCCAGGAACGCGCGCCTCATGGCCAGCATCGTAGCCCCGAGGATGTTGAGCTCGTCTATCTCCGACGGCCAGGCCCACGCGTTGGCCCAGGCCGCCCTCGACGTTATCGCCTCGAAGGCGACTGTCCTCGACTTCTCCGACAGGGCCTTGGAATCGTCGAGCAGCCCGAGCGGGAAGTCGTCGGGAAGGACGACCGCGGCCGCCGAGACGGGGCCGGCCAGGGGCCCCCTGCCCGCCTCGTCGATGCCGCAGACGACGCGGTACCCGGGCGGCTCGAAGAGGAAGCCCCGCGGAGCGGGGTCCGGGGAACGCGTCACGAACCCTCGGTATAGTACTTGGCCCTGGACTCGAACTCGGCGAAGCGCTCGGCCAGGCCAGGCAGCAGGGCCGCCGCCGCCGCCGCGTCCCCGACGCTCGCGGCCGTCTCTATGCCCATCGCGGCGTCCCCCAGGGCCTTGGCCGAGAGGCTCCACGAGGCCCCCTTGATGGAATGCGCCGCCTCGCGCAGCGTCTTGGCGTCTCCGGCGGCCGCCGCGGCCTCCATGTCGGCGAGCTGGGAGCGGGTCTTGGACGAGAAGCGGCCGAGCAGCTCCACGACCTTGTCGCGCCGCCCCAGGAAGGTCTCCACGAGGGCGTCGAAGTCGAGGACGGCCAGGTCGGCGGCCCCGCTCGACCGCTCCGGCGCGGCGGCTACGACCGGTACGTCGGCCTCGGTGGCCTTCTCGGCCCAGAAGCCTAGCATGGAGGCCAGATCCGACTTCTTGAACGGCTTGACCAGCACGTCGTTCATGCCGACCTCGATGCACTTGTCGCGCTCCCCCTTGAGGGCGCTCGCCGTCACCGCGATTATGGGCTTGGCGAAGCCGCGCTCCCGGAGGGTCCTCGCGGCCTCGTAGCCGTCCATCCTGGGCATGAAGATATCCATCAGCACCATATCGAAGTCGCCGCCCGAGGCCAGGGCGAGGGCCTCCTCGCCGTCGCTCGCCAGGGCTACCTCGCAGCCGAGCTTGCGCAGGAGCACGGCGAACAGCTCCTGGTTCACGACGTGGTCCTCCGCGAGCAGCACCGACAGCCCGAGCCCGGCCGCGTCGGCGTTTCGCCGCCCGTCGCCGTACCTCTGGCCCGGGCGATCGGCCGTCGTCGCCCCCGCGCCGGCCTCCGGGGCGGCGCCGGGCTCGGAGGCCTCTTCGACGGGGGGCAGGTCGACCTCGTCGCCGAGCGCCCGCTGGAGCACGTCGTACAGCTCGTCGGGATTGATGGGCTTCGCGGCGTAGCCGTTGAACCATTGCAATAGCTTCATCTTGGCGTCGGGCCCTATTCCGCCCTCGGGAGCCAAGAGCACGAGGCGGGTCGCGTTTATGAGCCTATCGGCCGTCACCTCGGCCCCGAGCCGCCAGCCGTCCATGCCGGGCATGTTCTGGTCCACGAGGCAGGCCGCGTACGGCCTATGCGCCTCGGCGGCCCTGCGCATGGCGGCGAGGGCCTCCTCGCCCGAGCTCGCGCCGTCGGTCCGTAGCCCGAACGAGGCCGCGACCCGCATGGTATGGGATAGCGCCGCGGGATGGTCGTCGACGACGAGGATCCGGGAGGGCGCGAGCCTGGGCCGGGGAGCGCGGGGCGGGCGGGGCGGCCAGTCGGAAGGCTCGCCGAGCGGAAGCTCGAAGCAGAACCTCGAGCCCCGCGGCTCGTTAGGCTCGCACCAGATACTCCCGCCCATCGCGCCTACCAGGTACCTCGAGATGGCGAGCCCTAGACCGGTGCCGCCCTGGGTCGTCGCGCCGGAGCTACCCTGGGTGAAGGGGGTGAACAGCTTGGCCCGGAGCGCGTCGGGGATCCCGGGGCCCGAGTCGCTGACCACGAGCCGCATGAACGGCCCGCCCGCGATAGGCGCGCTTGCTCCGGGGGCCGAAGGACGCGGCGCGGCGGGCGCGGCCGCGACGGTTATCTCGCCCGAGTGCGTGAACTTAACGGCGTTCTTGAACAGGTTGACGACTATCTGCCGCAGGCGCCCCGGGTCGCCGTGGGCGACGGCGGGGAGGGCCTCGTCCACGTCGAGTATTACCTCGAGCCCCTTCTTATGCGCGTCCAGGATTATGAGGTCGACCGCCTGCCTGAGCATCGAGCGCAGGTCGAAGTCGACGGACTCGAGGTCGAGCCGGCCGGCCTCGATCTTGGAGAAGTCGAGCACGTCGTTGATGAGGCCCAGGAGCACGTCCGCGGAGAACCTCACGGTCTTGATATAGTCGACCTGCTCCTTGTCCAGCTCCGTCTCGACGAGCAGCTCGGTCATGCCCAGTATAGTCTGGATCGGCGTCCGTATCTCGTGGCTCATATTGGCCAGGAACTGGCTCTTGGTCTGCGTCGCCTTCTCCGCCTCTTCCTTGGCCGAGACCAGGCTGCGCTCCTTGAGCTTCTGCTCGGTGACGTCCTGGAACGAGCACCACAGCCAGCGCCCGCCGGCCCTCGGGAACGACTCGGCCGCGGGTCCGGCGCTCGGGCCGGACTCGGCCGCCTCGGCCGCGTGTCGAACGCCGGGGCCGGGCGAAACGCCGGTGTCTAGCGGCGACAGCGTCGTCCGGAGCCATAGGCGCTCGCCCGAGGCGCTCCTGACGCCGGATTCGACCGTGGCCGAGCCCATCCTGCCCAGGAGCACCTCGGTTACGTAATAGGAGTACCTGAACGACTCCCGCTCCTCGAGCCAATCGAAGAGGGGCACGGCGAGCCGCTCCGGGACGAAGCCCGCGAGCTCGGTGAACAGCTCCTCGAACGAGGCGTTCCAGAGGGCCGGTATGCCCAGCTCGTTGAGGACTATCATCGGCTGCTTGGCCTGGTCGAAGGCCGCGCGGAAAATAGCATCGGGTAAGGCCATGGCTGCTCCAGATCGAGGTCCGTCGGTTCCCATACCGCGCGCCGCTAGAAATTCGCCTTGAGTATCTCCAGGGTCTTCCTGAGAATATGCTCCGGCTTGAGGGGCTTGACGAGATAGCTCTTGACCCCCGCCTGGAACGCCTTGACGACCGACTCCCGCTGCGTGACGGCCGAGAGCACGATTATAGGCATTTCCAGATCCTGGGCGCGAAGCTCGGCCAGCACGCCGAAGCCGTCCACCTCGGGCATCCGCAGGTCGAGGAACACCAGGTCGAACACCCTGGAGCGGACCGCCGTAAGGAATTCCCTGCCGTTCGAGAAGGTGTTCACCTTGGCGTTGATGGCCTCGAAGGTCGTCTTTAAGAGCTCCTGTATGACGAAGTCGTCGTCCACCACGGCTATGGACAGGCCGGCGCCGAGATCCTTCGCCGACTCTATGGAAACGCGCGGCCTGGCGTTCTCCGTCTCGAAGCGCATCTCCACGGACTCACCCTTGGACGCCGAGCCCTGGGTCGACAGGATCCTGTCGGTGATGATGGCCGCCTTCTGCTCCGGCGCGTCCGCGGCCCTGGCGGCCTCGGCCACGAGTCCGTCGAGGGCGTACTCCAGGTTGGCTACCACCTCTATCTCGGAGAACTCCGGGCGGCCGGATACGAAGTCCTTGACGAAGCTGGATCGCGTCAGGACCTTGATATGCTTGGGCTTCGCCCGCGACGCCTCGGCGATCGTCTCCAGGAGCACCTCGAGATTCGGGCCGTCGACGAAGCTCAGCTCCATATCGGAGAGCATGAGGAGGACCCGGGGCTTCTGTATGGCGTACAGGTCGAGGAGCTCCCGTATCTTGAAGCGCAGCAGGTCGACCTTCTCGCGGTTAATGCCCTTGGCGAGCTCCACGAAGACGATATTGTCGTTGACGTGGGCCTCGACGATGCAGGGAGTCTTATCCACCTCGAACCGGCTTCCCGTGATCTCGGACAGGATCTGGTAGAGGGCGTCCATCTTGATGGGCTTCATGAACACCTTGCGGATATTATACTGGACGAGCTCGAGGAGCCGGTTCTTGTCTATCTTCTGGGCGGTCAGCACGACGGGGATGGAGGCGGTATTGGGATTGCGAGCCTTCTCCTCCAGGACCTCCTTGCAGGTCTTCCTCGTCAGGTGGTAGTCCATCACGATGAGGTCCGGCGGGTCGTTGCGCATCTTGGATATGCCGTCCAGGCCGTTGATCGCCACCTCGGCCTCGAGGCCCGCCCTGACGAGCCGGGACTTCAGGTAGTCCCTGAACAGGTCGGACTCGTCGATTATGAGAACGCTCGCCTTAGCCACGAGGGGCCTCCTTGCAAGAGCGCATCGCCACCGGCTGCCCCGTGGCGTCCAAGGCGTCCCGGTACAGGCTGCCCTCGGGATCCACCGTGTTCCGGCGCGTCACGACGAGCTCGGTGGGAAGGTGGACGAATTCGTTGTTGACCATGCCGATCAGCACGCGGGTCTTGCCGGCGAGCGCGGCGTGCACCGCGTTATTGCCGAGGCGCTCGCAGTAGACCGAGTCGGTCGCGCATGCCGGGGCGCTCCGGATCATGTAGCTCGGGTCGATGTACTTGAGGTTCACCTCGACGCCCTTGGCCTTGAAATGGGCGTTGACGGCGTCCTTGAGGAAGGTCCCGATATCGCCCAGGCGCCTGTTGCCCGACGCGTCTACGGAGGACGGGTCGGCGGCCAGCAGCTCCTGGCCCGCGCCCTCGGCGACGACGACGACCGCGTGGTTCCTGCTCGCGAGCCTGCGCTCCAGGTGAGACAGGAACCCGTCGGGGCCGCCCAGCTCGAACGGAACCTCGGGGATGAGCACGAAGTTCGCCTCGTGGGTAGCCAGGGCGGTATGCACGGCTATGAAACCCGAGTCCCGGCCCATGAGCTTGACCAGGCCGACGCCGTTCATCGACGAGTGGGCCTCCGCGTGGGCCGCGTTCACCGCCTCGGCCGCCTGCTCCACCGCCGTCTCGAAGCCGAACGAGCGGTCGACGAACAGGAGGTCGTTGTCTATCGTCTTCGGGATTCCTACGACGGAGACCTTGAGCCTGCGCCTGTCGAGCTCGTCCGCTATCGCTATCGCGCCCTTCTGGGTGCCGTCTCCGCCTATGGCGAACAGGACGTTGAGGTTCATGCGCTCGATGGCGTCCACGATCTCGGAGGTGCGCTCTCCCCCCCCCCTGGACGAGCCTAGTATAGTGCCGCCTATCTTGTGGATATCGTCGACGACGTCCGGGTCGAGCCCCTTGACCGAGAGGCCGTACTCGGAGAGCAACCCCTTGTAACCGAAGCGTATGCCGGAGATCCGCCTGACTCCGTAACGGTTCCACAGGCTACGGACCAGCGCCCGTATGACGTCGTTGAGGCCCGGGCAGAGGCCGCCGCAGGTTACTATCCCCGCGTGCACGTGGGCGGGACTGAAGAATATGCGGGCCCGGGGCCCGGCCTTCTCGAGGAACCCCGAGGACGGGACCCCGCCCTCCCTGGGCCTCGCCCCGGAGGCCCACCGTATCCTGTCGTCGTCCTCGACGTAGTTGGCTATCGAGTCGCCGACGGCGCTCGAGAAGGCCAGGGGGGAGCGTACCGTACGCGCGCCCAGGTCGGGTATGCTAAAATCGAAATCGTGGCTCATCTAACTTCCTTAATACGCGCCGAACGCGCCGAACGGGCCGACCGTACGGCCGGCGCCGCCGCTCGATGGGGCCAGTATAGCCCAGTTCCCGTTCTTTCTCAATTAAATGGAACCGTATCTCTTTAGACATATTCAACGGACAAATAAGTCGATACACTATAGTATCGATTCTGTCGATATTAAACGAACTACCTGTCGCGAGAACGGAGTCTCCTATGGGCCTACGAGCAACCCTCCTTACCATCGTCCTATTCTCCTTGGCCGTCCCCGGCTTCGCCCAGGAGGCGCCCATCGCCGCCCCACCGGCTCGGACGGGCCAGGCTCAGGCGGGCCAGGAGCCTGGGGGCGAGGCGCCCGGCTCCGAGTTCCGCTCGGCCAACGGCCGGGAGAACTGGACCTACGAGTACGACGTCTCGGGGCTGAAGCCAGGGACGTATAACATCGTCGCGCGGGCGGTGGACTCGGCCGGCAACGTCTCCTACTCGACGCCCTTCAACATGGTCGTGGACCCGGCCTCGGACCTGCCGACGGTCGGCATAGTCAACCCGCTGCCGCTGGCCCGCGTCGGGGCCGACCTGAACGTCGCCGGAACCTGCGTGGACGACGACGCGGTGGACTACGTCGAGCTGAGGCTAGACGACGGCGAGTGGCGCCGCGCGCAGGGAGCCGACTATTGGTCGCTCTACTTGCCTACCGCCGACGTCCCCGACGGGCTCCACACGCTCGCCGCCAGGGGCGTCGACTCGAACGGCCTGGCCGGGCCGGAGACGAGGAGGTCCTTCCACCTGGACAGGACCAAGCCGCTCCACGCCGTGAAGGCCCCGGCGTTCGGGGAGCTGGTCTCCGGGAGGCTCTCCGTCGCCGGGACGATCTACGACGCCAACGGCCTGGCGAGCGCCTCGTATTCCATGGACTCGGGCGCCACCTGGATGCCGCTCCGCTATTCATACGACAAGAAGGCGAATACCGGAGCGTTCTCGCTCGCCCTCGATACCAGGAAGCTACCGGACGGCCCTACCGTCCTATGGCTCAGGAGCGTCGATAAGGTAGGCTCGGAGGGCGTCGCGGTATTCCTCTATTTCGTGGACAATACGGCGCCGGAGCTCGCCGCGCTATCGCCGGCCGAAGGGGAGCCGGTCAACGGCCGCTTCGAGCTGCGCGGCAAGGTCTACGACACGGTAGGCGTGTCCTCGCTGTCGTGGACCTTCGGCAAGGAAACGGGCGCCGTAGAGCTCCTTCCCGGCAATCCGTATTTCACCCTGCCGTTCGAGGCCCCCGCCAAGGCCGGCCAGGCCTCCGTGCGGCTCGTCGCCAAGGACGTCGCTGGCAACGCCACGACCGTCGACGTCTCGAGGAGGATAGACCCCGCCCTGGACCTGCCCGTGGCGACGCTCGCCTTCCCCTCTCCCGGCTCCGTCCTCGAGGGCGCGATACGCGTCGCCGGGTACGCCCGCGACGACGACGGAGTCGCATCGATAGCGTGGCGCCTGGACGGCGGGCCGGAGACAGCGCTGCCGACTGACGGGGCCTTCTCGTTCTCGGTCGACGGCGCCGCGAGCGGGGCCCGTACGCTGTGGGTGCGCGCTACCGACGTCAACGGCCAGGACGGCCCCTGGCTCCAGACCCCTTTCACGTACTCCGGGGCAGCCCCGGCGCTCTCTATCGACCGCGTCGCCGACGCCGACGGCGAGCGGGACTTCTCGCCCGGCGCCTCGGTCTCCACGCTGGACGGCCGCGCCGCGCTGCGCGGCTCCCTGGCCGCCGCCAACCCGATCGCCGAGCTATCGTACTCGATCAACGGGGGCGCTCCCGTCGCCCTGGCGCCGCCTAAGTCGCCCGGCGCCTCGGGCTTCGCCGTGCCGCTGCCAGCCTCCCTCCCCTTCGGGGTGCTCGACGTCAGGGTCGACGCCAAGGACGCCTTCGGCAAGTCCGGCTCGGTACGGATACCGGTCCTCGCCGTAGACTATTCCAGGCCGCGCGTCGGCCCCCTGCTCGACTTCGGGCTCCCGTCCGAGCCGAGCGCGGAGGCGCCGGTCACCGTGGACCTTTCCGCGGGGCGCGCCCTCGAAGGCGTCTTCGTCGCGCCCTTCGACGGAGAGGCGCCGCGCGCGGCGCGGCTGGAACCGGCGACCGGGCTCGCGGAGGTCGCGTTCGAGGGGACTACCGTCCGCGTATCCGGCAGGGCCGAAGGCTCCACGGAGCCTACCATGGTCGTCGTCGAGACCGAGCGGGGGCACGTCTTCTACGCCGGCCCCTTCATATTCGCGGCCGACGGCGCGCCGCCCTCCGTTATCGTCTCGTCCCCCGCCTTCGGGTCATGGCACGGCGGCGCCCTAGACCTCGTCGTCGAGGCGACCGACGGCGACCGGGTAGCGAGCGTCGAGTACTCGACTAACGGGACCGACTGGGCGCCGCTAGCCGGCCCGGGCCCTAGCTACCGCGCGTCGATCGCGCTCGACGGCCTCAAGGGTCCCGTCAGGCTCGACGTGAGGGCGACGGACCGGGCGGGCAACTCGGCCCGCTCCGCGACGGCCTTCATGGCGGACTCGGCCGCGCCGGAACCGGCCCGCCTTCTGCCGCGCGACGGCGACGAGGTCCTTGGCCCGACCCTGTTCGCCGTTCGCCCGGGCGAGAGCATGGAATCCGTAGCGAGCCTCGAGCTGGGCCGGAACGGCTCCTACGAGCCCCTGCCCGCCGGAGCCGTCGCGACCTTCGTAGTCGACGTAACCGGGGCCCCGTTAACGCTACGGGTCGGCGATAAGGCCGGGAACGTCGCCGAGATAGACCTGATGGGCGGGCTCGTCGTCGCCTCCGAGAGGCCCTCGGCTCCCGGGCCGCTCGCAGGACTCAAGTCCAACGCCGAGGCCGCGGCCGGAGTATCGGGGCCGATGGCCGTCTTCTCCGGCTCGGACTCCTCGGGGGCCCTGTCCTGGGCGACGCCCCTGGTCGCTCCGCCGGCCGGAGCGAGCCCGGACGCCTCGATGTTCCCGGGCTACGCGTCCGTTCCTATAAGGGCCTCCGGGGCCGCCTCGCTCGTCGCTACGTTCACGGGCGTCTCGCCCGATCCTAAGAAGCCCGTGGCGGCCTGGGGCTACTCCCCCGACGCGATAGATACCCCATTGGCCCTTAAGAAGGCGGGAACGACCGGCGCGTGGTCCGCGGCCCTGAAGCTGCCGGCCAGGCCCGACGGGCCCGCGTCCATATGGGTCTCCGTGCGCGACGGCGCGGGAGGCGACTCCTTCGCGATGCTGTCGCTCGACTACGACTCTACCCCGCCGACGATAGAGATCGTCGCCCCGGACGCTACGGGGGGAAAGGCGTCGGCCCCCGGCCCCTTCATCCTCGTGGTCCGGGCCTCCGACGCGCGTGGCGTCGCGTCGCTATCGTACGAATCGGGCAAGGAGAAGGGGGAGCTGGAGAGGCTACCCGGATACGGCGACGCGTTCCGCGCCTTCTCGTTCCCTCCCAAGTCGCTATCCGCCGCCGTAACCGTGCGGGCCGTGGACGGATCGGGGAACGGCTCCTCGACGACCGTCGCGGTCGCCTACGACGCGGCCGCCGACGCGCCTACGGCCGCGTTCCTCTACCCGGCCGAGGGCGAGGCCCTGCCCCCCGGGGACGGTTCCGGCCTCTCTACGATCCTGTACGCGTACGACGACGACGGGCTCGCGGGCGTCGGCGCGACCGTCGACTCCGTCCGGTACGATGCCGCGGGCCCCGGCCCGCTCTACTCCATCGCCGTACCGAGGCTCGCCCCAGGCAAGCGCATAGCCACGGCCTCGGCGACCGATTCGGGCGGGCTATCGTCGGCGAAGACGGTAACGGGCTTCGCGCAGCGGGGCGCGGAACCCCGCGCGTCCATAGGCACCGTCCAGCGGGGCGGGGAGAAGGACGATCCGGCCGAGGGCGAAGCCTTCGTAAGCGGCTCGAGCCTCGTCGTCGACGGCAAGACGGCGCTCCTAGCGACTATAGCCTCCCCGACCGGCCTGTCTAGGCTCGAATACTCCTTGAACGGCGGCCCGTGGGCCTCGGTCCAGGTCCCCAAGCCCGGCCCCGACGGGCTGTATAGGGCGAGGATGCCCCTTCCCGCGACCGCGCCTTACGGGCGGAACTCGGTCGCCTCGAGGGCCGTCGATTCGGCCGGCGCGGAAACCCTGGCCTACGCCTCGTTCTACCGCGTCGCTCCGATGCCGGGCGCGGGAGCAGTCGTCTCCGAGGGCGCGTACCTCCTCGACGCCAGGATAACCGGGGACGACAGGCGCGCCGTACTGGCCCCCGGCCAAGCGCTGGAAGCGCTCTGGTACGGCCGCCCCGTGAGCGCCGTCAGCCTCGAGCCGCCCAAGCCCTTCGCCGAGGCCTCGTTCGAGGGCCGCTCCCTCCGGATCGTCGCGACCGCCGACGGCGGCGCCGAGCCCGACGCGCGCCCTACCTCCTTGAAGGTTGAGACCGTCGACGGGGACACGTTCCTATCCTCTCCAATACTGCTCGTCGTAGACTCCGGCCCGCCCGCGCTGGCCCTGGAATCGCCGGTCCCGGGATCCCCCGCCCGCGGCTCATTCGTCGTCGCCGGGACGGCCTCGGACCCGAACGGCCTAGCGTCGCTGGAATGGTCGGTAGACGGAGGCTCGACCTGGTCGCCCTTCGAGACGCCTGGCACGGCCCCGGCGAGCGCGGAGGCGGGGCCTTCGGCCTTCTCGGGAGCCTTCTCGGCGACTATCTCGCCCGAGGCGGCAGACGGAGCGGTAGGCCTCCTCGTACGGGCCGTCGACGCCTCCGGGGCCGCGAGCGTCGCCCTGAGCTGCGTCGCCAAGGACGAGGCCGCCCCCAGCCTGTTCTTCGAGTCGCCTCGCCCCGTCGACACCGTTAACGGGACCGTGCTCGTCTCCGGCTACGCGGAGGACGCCCTGTCCGTAGCCTCGGTGGAATTCAGCGCGGACGGCGTCGGGTGGGAGAGCCTGGCCATAGCGCCCCGGGGCGCCTCAAGGGCCGAGTCGAAGCGGGCCTCGTTCTCCCGCCTCGTCGACCTTGGCTCGCTGCCCGAGGGAGGCGCGGCCATGGCGTTCAGGGTCGCGGACGCGGCCGGGAACGCGTCCGTCGTCGCGCCGCTCGATCCGTCCGCCCCGGCCTTCGCCGTAGACATAGAGGCGGATAAGCCGACGATTCAGGTACAGATACCGCTGGCCGACGACGTCATGCGCTCTGACTTCGCCGTCTCGGGCATGGCCTTCGACGACGACGGGATCGCGGAACTGTTCTGGAGGCTCGACGGGTCGGAATGGACCCGGGTCGACGGCTCTAACGGCTTCGCCGTGCCTTTCAAGCTCCTCGAGCTTAGCGACAACGAGCACCTCTTCGAGGCGTACGCGGTCGACCTCAACGGCGTCGAGGGCGAGGCCTCGTCCAGGGCCTTCAGGGTAAGCCGTGAGGAACCCGTCGGGCGCCTCGCCTCGCCTAGCGTCGACGTCGTGAACAGGGGCGTCATAACCCTGCGCGGCGTCGCCTCCGACGCGAACGGCATCGCCGCCATCGAGGTATCGTTCGATAACGGCGCCACGTACAACGCCGCGATCGGCACGGAGGAGTGGAGCTACGAGCTCGACACCCGGACCGTTCCCGACGGCGTGCACAGCGTCTACGCGAGGCTCGTCGACGGCTACGGGACGCCAGGCCTCGCGGCCGGGCTCCTCTCCATAGACAATACGCCTCCCGTCGTCAAGCTTGATACGCCGGACGACGGCTGGGAAGGCGCGGCCTCGCTCTCCATCGGCGGCCGAGTGTCGGACGGCATGGCCCTCCGGGGCGCGAGGCTCGTCATCTCGCGGCTCGGCGCCCCGGAACCGGAGACGGTCGTCGAGATCGGCTCGGCCGGCGTATTCAGCAGGGACGTCGACATCCGCGAGCTGCCGGCCGGCTGGTATAACGTCAAGGCGGAGGCGTACGACAGGGCGGGCAACGCCGCCTTCGACTCCAGGAACGTCCTCGTCCTCGAGTCGCGGAAGGCCGATTACGCCGAGATAACCTTCCCCGCGCACGGCGAGCGCCTCTCGGGGAGGTTCTCCGTCGACGGCCGCGTCGTCTCGGCCGAGCCCCTCGGGAAGGCGGCCGTCACGCTCGACGGGCGCCCGTTCGCGGTCGTCGACCTGTCGAAGGACGGATGGTTCTCCCTGGCGGTCGGGCCCGGCGACGTCGGGGACGGCCGCCTGTCGTTCCGCGTCGAGGCGGTATCGGCCTCGGGGGCCGCGATAGTCTCGGACCCCCGGGTCGTGGAATACTCCGAGGAAGGCCCGTGGGTCGATATAGAGACGCTATCCACGGGCGACTTCGTAGTAGGCCGCCCCTACCTCGTAGGCTCGGCCGGCTGGAACCTTCCCGCGGAGCCCGCCGAGGGCGAGGGAACCGGCTCGGCCAAGGAATCGGCCGCGGAATCGCGGCGGCTCGCGGCGGCCAGGCGCCCGATACGGGTAGAGATCAGCAGGGACAACGGCAAGACGTACCGGGACGCCTCCGGGGCCGCGGCCTTCAAGTTCCGCCTGGAGACCCAGGAATACCCGAACGGCGCGCTCAGGCTCGTCATACGCGCGACCTTCGCGGGCGGCGAGACGGCCGTCCGCAAGCGGCTCGTCGTGCTCGATACCAAGGCTCCGGCTATAGCCATACTGAAGCCGGCGGAGAACGGACGCTATAACGGGACGGTCTCGATCGAAGGCACCGCGTCGGACGGCAACGGCCTCTCGGAGGTCTCCGTGGCGCTCCGATCCGGCGACAAGGCGTCGTACGAGGTACCCGGCTTCATCCAAGGCTCCTACGTCGACGCGCACCTCCTTGGCGCGACTCGCTTCGAGGGCGGCATAGGGCTCTCGTTCTTCGACGACAAGGTGAAGCTGCAGGCCGCCATCGGCCAGGGCTTCGACGCTCAGCCGAGCTGGGACAACATCCTCGGCATAGCGACGGCGGACACCCCGGCCGCCGAGCTGTCGCGCTTCGGCGGGTATATAATCGGCGCCAAGCTGCTCGCCAGCCTCGCGTACCTGCCGTTCTCGTACTTCCTCGGCCCGGATTGGGACTTCTTCTCGATGTCGTTCGCCCTCGGGGCCAGTTTCACGTACTTCAGCATGCGAGACTCGATCGCGGATATACTATCGCCGCCGGACGACCGCTACATGATACTCTCGGGAGTCGTCGGCCAGTGGGAATTCGCCAAATTCGAGTTCGGCACGACCTTCTTCAAGACTCTCAGCCTCTATGTCGAAGGCGGGTTCGTTTTCATACCGAGCGAGGCCTCCACGAAGCTGGAGGAGATGATACGGCCCAACGTCGCGTTCGGCGTAAGGATAGGATTGTTCTAGGCGCGTCGCGGCCTTCGGGCGCGTCGCGGCCTTCGGGCGCGTCGCGGCCTTGACTGGCCCGTGCTGTGGAACTAGGGTTATACTAATAAGATAAAAAAGTAAAAAGGCCGACCCAAGGAGCGGAGAGCGATGCGACAAAGGATACAGGTGCTAATCGCGCTTTCGGACGCGGCCGAGGCGGCTCTGGTCGACGCCGCGCTCGCGGAATCGGGTTGCGCGCGCGCCTTCGCGAGCGACCTGCGCTCCGTCGAGCAGTCGATGAACGAGGCGGACGTAATCCTCACCGATACCGAGTTCGCCTCCGGCGCGTTCTCGGATTGGCTTTCGCTATGGCCCATCCCCGCGGTCCTAGTCGTCGACCCGAGCATAGAGCCTAAGCAGCTCGCGGAGAACACCGTCGACGAGTCGAGCGCCTTCATAGTCCGCGACCCGGATCGGGCGTGGATACGGTACGCCTCTATCCTGGTGCGCAAGGCCGCCTCCGTCCGCGAGAGCCTGAACCGTCAGAATTCCAACATCATCCGGGCCGAGAGCAGCTACATGAACCTCCTGAGGACGGTCCCCGATATCATCTACGTCCTGGACGGGGACGGTTACTTCGTCTACCTCAACGACGCCGTCTCGCAGCTCGGCTGGAAGCCCGAGGAGCTCATAGGCAAGCATTTCGCCGAGCTCGTCCATCCCGACGACCTCCCGGAGGTATGCAGGAGCCTCGTGCTCCAGCGCTACGAAGGCGTGAAGACCGGCGCGGAAGCCGCCCCCAAGCTGTTCGACGAGCGGCGCGCGGGAGACAGGATGACGCGCGGCCTGGACGTCAGGCTGCGCCACCGCGACGGCAGCGAGTGGACCAAGGCCAACGTTGATTCCTGGGGGGAGATAACGAGCCTCGGCGTCACCCTGCCGGAATTCCAGGGCAGGGGCACGGGCACCATGGGGCTCATCCACGACATCAGCGAGCGCCGGGAGCACGAGCGCAGGATGTCCAAGGAGCTCGACGCCAGGGACATCCTCCTAAAGGAGATACACCACAGGGTCAAGAACAACCTTCAGGTCGTCTCCAGCCTCCTGTCGCTCGAGAGCGATTGCGTCGAGGACGAGCGCGCCAAGGCGGTCTTCGTGGAATGCCAGACCCAGGTCCAGTCGATGTCGCTCGTCCACGAGCAGATCTATAGGGGCAGCTCGCTCGACGGCGTCGAGGCTTCGGGCTATTTCGCCAGGCTAGCGGAATACCTCGTCGGGGTGCACGACGCCAGGGCGCGGGGCATCCACATCGGCGTCGAGGCAGGGGATATTGTGCTTCCCATCGATACGGCGATGCCGCTCTCCATCATCACCACCGAGCTGGTATCAAACTCGTTCAAGCACGGCTTCCCCGATTCCAGGGGCGGCATCGTGGAGATTTCTCTCGCCAAGGCGGACGGTTCCTACGAGTTCAGGGTACGGGACGACGGCGTGGGCTTCGAGTCAACGAAGGGCTCGGGGGTAACCCCGGGCAAGCACAAGGGCATAGGCATGGACCTCATAGAGGCGCTCGCGAGCCAGCTCGGGGGCACCATGGAGCGCGTAGGCTCCGGCGGCGCCGAGACGCTCATCCGATTCCCGGCTAACGACGGGGGCTAGGCCTTAGCCTCCCGAGGCGGCCAGCGCGTCCCTCGCGGCCTGAGCATCCCGCTCCAGGAGCCCCTCGCCGGGCGCGATCCCGAGCGCGGCGACCGCGGCCGCGAGCGCCTCCGCGTACTTTCCGGCGTTATATAGCGCCGCGAACACGTTATGGACGTCCTTGACCCAGTTATCCCGTGCCGTACGCTCTAGGGCGGCCAACCTGCCATAGCCGGGGAAGCGCGCCGCCGCGGCCGACGCGAGGCCCCAGGCCCCCAGATGGTCGCCGGAGCGCCGGCTCTCCTCCGCCAATCCCGTATACGCGTAGACGAAGGCCCGTTCCAGCCAGGCGCCGTCGGCGAGGCCGGAACGGGCGGCCTCTTCCGCCAGGGCGAGGGCTTCCGCCGGCGCGGCCTTTCGGAGGGCGTCGGTCATCGCGCTCAGGCGGGCCGCGCCCGATAGTCCCTCGAAGACGGCGTTCCCCGGGAAGGAGGCTAGCGCCGCGTCGGCCAGGCCCGCCGCCTCTTCGTACCGGCCCTCGCGCATGGCGTTCGCGACGCAGTTATTCACCCGTCCCTCGAGGGCCTCCATGGTCAGCGCGCCCGGCGCGTACGCGTAGGCGTCCGCGGCCAGGGCTAGCGCCTCGTACCAGCGCCCGGAGCGCTCGAGCAAAGTCGCCCGGTTGCGGAGGGCCAGCGCCACCAGGTCGCGGGCCGAGGCGTCGGTCGCCGGGCCGGAGGCGGGGACGGCGGAAGGGTCGTCGTAGCCCCGGGGCGTCGTCGTCTCGACGACGACGCGGCGGGACCCGAGCGGCAGGTAGCAATACGCGTGGTCGTCGAGGATGACGCCCCTGACGGGCAGGCCCGCGGCCCGGGCCAGTATCGCGTAGAGCGACGAGGAGCCTACGCAGTTATACCGGCCCTCGAGGAGGGCCGCGTCGAGCCTGGACTCGAGCAGCTCGTAGCGCGAGAGTATGGAATACGCTAGCTCGAGGACGCGCGAGCCCCGTACCGACTCGTCGGGAACCGAGGAGGACAGCTCCCGGGCGGCCTCGAGGGCGCGGAGGCCGACGCTCCTCGCCGCCTCGGCCCTAGCCGGACCTGCGCCCGAGAAGAGGAGCGCCGCCTCCAGGAGCGCCTCCGCGGAAGGATCCGCGGGTCCGGCCGCCAAGGCCAGCGCCGCTGCCGAAGGCGCTAGCCGCCCCAGGCCGTCGGCCGAGGCCGACGCTCCGAAGAACGAGGCCAGCGCGGCCGAGGCTATTAGTATAGTCGCCCTGACCGCGGCATGGCGTCTCATCGTCCCGTATCGCTCCCTTCATGGCTCGCCGATGACAAATCGGCCCCTGGAGGATATTATAGGATATAGACCGGACGACAGCTACGATATCGGAGGGGATACTGATGGAAATATACGACTTGGCGATACTCGGGGCCGGAGCCGCCGGGCTAGGCGCCGCGCAGTACGGCGCCCGCGCCAACCTGAGGACTATCGTGATAGAGGAGATGGCCCACGGAGGCCAGGCCCTGCTCATAGACAGGCTCGAGAACTATCCCGGGCTCCCCGAGGCGGTCGACGGCTATACGTGGTCCGAGACGATGCGCGCCCAGGCGGACGCGTTCGGGGCCGAGTTCATGTCGTCCAGCGTCGCCTCCCTCCGCAAGGACGGCGAGCTATTCGTCGTCGAGACCGCGGACGGCCCGCTCGGGGCGAAGGCCGTCATCGTCGCCACGGGCGCCAAGCACCGCCACCTAGGGGTCAAGGGAGAGGAGGAGCTAGCCGGAAGGGGCGTCTCCTACTGCGCGACCTGCGACGGCCCGTTCTTCAAGGGCAAGCGCATGATAGTGGTCGGAGGGGGGGACGCCGCCTGCGACGAGGCTATGTTCCTGTCCAAGCTCGCGGAAAAAGTCGTCATGGTCCACCGCAAGGACCGCTTCCGAGCGCAGAAGTCGGTCGCGGCCAGGGTGCTGTCGAACCCCAGGATAGAGGTGCGCTTCGAGACCGTCGTCGAGGAGATAAAGGGTACCAAGGCCGTCGAGGGAGCCGTGGTCAGGAACCTGGCCACGGGAGAGACGAGCGAGGTGGCGGCCCAGGCCGTCTTCGTGTTCGTCGGATCCATCCCCCAGACCGGCGCCGTGCCAGCGGACGTACGCAGGGACGAGAGCGGATCCTTAATGACGGACGATCGCATGGAGACCAGCCTAAGAGGCCTGTTCGCCGCCGGCGACGTCAGGGCCACCCCGTTCCGCCAGGTGATAACGGCCGTGTCCGACGGCGCCGTCGCTGCCCATTGCGCGGCTCAGTACATAGACGAGATCGAGGGCAAGGCCTACCTCTAGGCCGATACGCGATGGCCGCCCGCTGGAGCAGAGGAGTAATAGCAGCCGTCGCCGCCGTCGCCGTCGCCATAGTGGCGGCCGCGGTCCCCTTCTCGTGCTCCCTGGCCCATAGCGAGGCGGCGGACGCGCCGGCCGCGCCGCTTTCCCCGTCGGGGCCGTTCCCGCCCGCGGGCGGGACTATCCCGTCGGCGAGCGCTCCGGCGATAGGCGCTACGGCCGAGCGGGGCGGCGGGCCCAAGGCCGTGGACGCCTCGTCGTTCTGGCTCCTTAAGGGAGTCGACGAGGACCTGGCGGTAGAGGCGCTGATGGCGCGGATGCGCCCCGAGGAGCGCCTCGGGCAGCTGTTCATGCTTTCCTACGGAGGCGACGCGCCGACGCCGCTCCTATACTCGTGGATACGCAAGCGCGGCCTCGGCGGGGTCAAGATCTTCGGATGGAACACCGACGATACGTCGAGGCTCGCCTCGGCTATCGCGGCTATCCAGAAGGCGGCGGAATCGGGCTCCCTCGACGTGCCGCCCTTCGTCGCCACCGACCAGGAAGGCGGCTGGATACGCCACGTCAGGGGCGCGACCAGCGTGACGCCCGGCAACATGGCCATAGGCGCCTCGGCGTGGCCGAGCGACTCCTACCGCAGCGCGTACTATATAGGCGCGGAGCTAGCGGCGCTCGGGATCACTATGAACTTCGCCCCCTCCGTCGACCTTGCGACGCGCCCGGAATCGACTATCATCGGCCCGCGGGCCTTCTCCTACGACCCGACCGAGACGGGCGTGCTGGCGGCGGCCTGGGCCAGGGGTATGGCCGACGCCGGCGTCTTCGCGACCGCGAAGCACTATCCCGGCCACGGCGACACCGACCTGGACTCGCACGGCGTCCTGCCGGTCATAGACATAGACGAGGAGACGCTCTGGAACCGCGAGCTCGTGCCGTACCGCATGCTCGCCGCCGAGGGCGTGCCGGGCATCATGACCGGGCACCTCGCCTTCCCGAGGATCGTGGGATCCATGGATCCCGCGTCCCTATCCAGGCACGTCGTGCAGGACCTGCTACGCGACCGCATGGGCTACGACGGCCTCGTCATAACCGACGACCTCATGATGACGGGCGCCGCGAGCTCGGGCGGCCTATCGGAGACGTGCGAGCGGGCTATCCGGGCGGGCAACGACGTGCTGATGTTCAGCCGAACCCTCGGGCTTGACGACGCGGCATGGACCAGGCTCGCGGCCCTATACGGCTCGGATCCGTCGTTCAAGGCCAGGGTCGACGAGTCGGCTCGCCGCGTGCTGCGCGCCAAGCTGCGCTGGCTCCTGCCGCTCGGCCGCGGCGGCGTCGACCCGGACGCCGATCCCGGCGCGGCCATGCGCAGCGCCGAGTCGAGGGCCTTCTTCAGGGAGCAGGCGGCGCGGAGCGCCACCGTCTTCGGGACCGCCGGGCTTCCGGTGCCGGAGGGCGGCAGGCTGCTCGTCGCCGGCCCCTTCGGAGACTTCCTCGCGGAGGCCAAGGCGCGGCTGCCAGGCTCCGAGCCGTTCCGCTTCACCTACCAGCCGGAGGGTAGCGAGCTCGCCGCGGAGCTCGCGGCCTTCCGATCGCGGCTGGCCGGCGCGGATTCCGTAGTCGTCTGCGTCGCCGACGCCGCGGGCGCGGCCTTCGCGAAGGCGGCCCGCAAGGCGGGCAAGCGTCTCTACGTGGTCTCCGCGCTCAACCCTTCGTACTCGCTCGAGTTCGAGGACTACGCCACCGTCGTGGCCGTCTACTCCTACGCGAGGGAGTCGTTCAAGGCGGCCTTCGCCGTGCTGGCGGGCGACGTGGAGGCGGTCGGCCGCCTCCCTATCCGGGCGGGCTCCTGATATCGGGTTCATGGCGGCGCGCGGCGCGCGGGGACGAGGCCGCGCTGCGCGCGCTGGCGGAGCCGCGCGAAGCCTTCGCGACTGGTTTCTCCTACCGCTCCGTGGGATCCGACGGCTCCATAGCGGCCTTCCCGCGCGGTACCGGCGGCATCTACCTGTTCGGCGACCGGGCCCCGGGATCGGGACCGTCGATCGCGGTTCTCCTATCGCCGAGCGGATCGGCCTTCCCCCTGCTCTCGGGCCCCTACGATTCCGGCGGTCCGGAGGCGGCCCTGGCCTTGGCCGGCCTCAAGGGTTCCCGTACGGCCAGGGCCTACCGGCCATCCGCCTGCGTCGGGGCCGCCGACCACGTCCGGGCCCTAGAGCGGGCGATAGACTGGAAGCCGGCCCTGGACGTCGAGTACGACGCGATGAGCCTCGTCCCGGCCGCGGCTCCCGGCGCGGCTCCCGGGGCGTTCCGGGGCCCGGCCGAATACCGGCGCGCCGGGGCCGACGACCTGGACGGGCTCTACCCCTTGGCGGCAGAGTACGAGCGGTCGGAGGTCATGACGGCCATGCACGCCTTCGACCCTCGGGCCTGCAAGGCAGCCCAGGCGAGGAGCCTGCGCGACCACGTCGTCTACGTCGCCGTCGCCCGCGGCAGGATAGTCGCCCGCGCCCAGACGAACGCGCGGGGCTGGGCCTACGACCAGATCGGCGGCGTCTTCGTCGACCCGGCGTATAGGGGGCTCGGGATCGGGCGGGGCGTCGTCGAGGCCCTCGTAGCCGATATAGCGGCGCGGGGCCGGGGAGCGTCGCTCTTCGTGAAGAAATCAAACGCCGCGGCAAGATCCCTATACCTCGGCTTGGGCTTCGCGACGATACGGGATTACCGCGTGTCGTATTTCGCGTAGCCGCCGCTCGCCGCCGCGTTACCTCGGCTCCGCTATCCAGAACTCGCCCGAGAGGCAGTATTCGGGAGCGGTGGCGACGAAAACGGGCCCTCCCTCGGGCCATTGCGCGACCAGCCTATCGCCGCCGACGATGACCGAGGCCTCCCTATCGGCGTAATCGGCCTCTACCGCGGCGGCCAAGGCGGCCGCGGCGGCTACGAGAGGGTCCCGGGTTCCGCGGCGGACGCGCAGCTCCTGCCGCGACACGGCGAGCGCGTCGACGCGCGAGGCGGTACGGCGAACCGATTTCCTGGCCGGCGGGCTATCGAACAGCACGACCTCCAGCGTCTCCGCGCCCAGGCGGACGGGCATGGCGACGCAGAGCCCGGCCGGCGCCGAGAACCCGCGCCCAAGGGCGCCGGCGGCCTCGCCGAGCGAGGAGCCGTCCTCGCGCGACGGAAACCCGACCGACAGCCCAAGTATCCTGGAATCGATGACCATGACCTCGGCCTCACCGGAGGGAATGCGGAGGGAGACGGAATCGGGGCCCGCCCTCCCGGCGTCGAACAGCAGCCTCGACGCGCAGAGCAGCGCGGCGGGCGGCGGGTCGCGGGGCTCGCCGGCCGAGTCCCAGGTACGCGCCTCGGGGCGCCCGTCCCTCCTGCCCAGCACGATGACGCCTACGGCCGAGGCTCCCCGAGACCGGCTGCAGATATCGACGGCTATAGGACCCCACGGCAGCTCGTCGCCGGGCGCCTCCGAGGAGCGATCGAATACGATCCAGGGGCAATCGGCGACGCGAAGCTTCAGGAAGGGCAGGTTCATCCGGACACAGTAGCTCGACGCGGACCGGCGCTTCAAGTACCGGTCAGCCTCCGGCCGCCAGCCTGGAACGTAGACAACGACTCGGTTATTCATATACTTTAGCTAATCCTCGGGCCCTACCTTCGGAGCGACATGAAAGACTTGACCCAAGGCGGCGAGACCCGCACCATCATATTCTTCGCCCTCCCCATGCTCATAGGCAACGTCTTCCAGCAGTTCTATAACCTGGTGGACAGCGTCGTCGTCGGCAACTTCGTCGGCACGACCGCGCTCGCCGCCGTCGGGACGGCCTTCCCCATCATATTCCTGATGATATCGCTGGTCATGGGACTAACGATGGGCACGATGGTGCTCGTCGCCCAGTACTTCGGGGCCAAGGACGAGGAGAAGGTCCGCGCGTCCGTCGACACCGGCTACATCACGCTCTTCTGGTCGGGGCTCGCCATGTCGATCATCGGGGTCCTATCCACCGACGCGATCCTCACCCTGCTCAAGGTCCCGGCGGACGTTTTCCCCGAGGCCTCGGCCTACCTGCGCATCATCTTCTCCGGGCTCCTGGCGATGTTCGGCTATAACGGGATATCGGCCGTGCTACGCGGCCTCGGCGACTCCAAGACGCCGCTGTACCTCCTAATGGCCGCGAGCCTGCTCAACGTGGCGCTCGACCTCCTATTCGTCGTCGCTTTCGGCTGGGGAGTCTCCGGGGTCGCGTGGGCCACCGTCATCTCGCAGGGCGCCTCGTTCGCGGGGGGGCTAGCCTACGTCGACAAGAAGAACAGGCTCGTCCGCCTGGAGCCGAAGGCGCTGCGCTTCGACAAGGACATCTTCAAGCACAGCCTCCGGATAGGGCTGCCTACCGGCGTACAGCAGACGATGGTGTCGCTAGGCATGATGGCGCTGTCCCGTATCGTCAACGGCCACGGCACCGCCACGATAGCGGCGTTCTCCGCGGCGTCCAGGCTCGACAGCTTCGCGTCGATGCCGGCAATGAACCTGAGCCAGGCGGTCTCCACCTTCACGGGGCAGAATATGGGCGCCGGCAAGACCGAGCGGGTCAAGCGCGGCCACCTATCGGCGATCGTAGTAGGCGGCGCCATATCGCTGGCCGTAGGCGCCGTCGTCGTGTTCTTCGGGGAGCAGCTCATGGGATTGTTCACGCGCGACGCCGAGGTGATGGCGATAGGCGCCAGGTACCTCGCGATAGTCGGCGCGACCTACCTCCTCTTCTCGACGATGTTCATTAACAACGGCGTCATGCGCGGCGCGGGCGACGCCTTCATCCCCATGATCAATACGATACTGGCGCTCTGGGTGGTACGCATCCCCTGCGCCATCCTCTTCTCGGGGCCGCTCGGGCTCGGCTCGGACGGAATCTGGTGGAGCGTCCCGGCGGGATGGCTGATGGGGGCGACCTTCTCCACCTGGTACTACCTCGGAGGGCGCTGGAAGCGCAAGGCGATCGCCGCTCCGGGCCCGGGCGCCGCGAGGAGCTAACGACAGTACCGGGGCGCCGATAGCCGAGAAGCGCTCGCGCGGCTATAATCGAGCCATGACTAAGCCCCGCGCGGCATCGTTACGCAGGCCCAAGAGCAGGATAGAGCGCTATAGATCCCGCTTCCTGGCGTTCAACGTGCTCAATTCGCTATCGTTCATGCTCCTGTCGGGCAATATACCGACCCTGTTCGCCCTCGAGATGGGCGCGACGGGCACCTACATCGGCATCCTCGGCTCGCTTAATTTCATCACGTACTTCTTCATGCCCCTAGGAAGGCGGGCCATCCGGGGCAGGCCTATCATCAAGGTATTCGGCTGGTCGTGGATGTTCCGCTACTGGGGCATGGCTCCCGTCATAGCCGCGCCCCTCCTGGCCCGCGCGGGAGCGCCCTCCTGGGGCCTCGTCCTCCTCCTCGGCGGAAGCCTCCTCTTCAATATCTTCAGGGGAATAGGCCTCATAGGGAACAACCCCGTGCTGGGCATGATGGCGAGCGAGCGCGACAGGGGGGCCTTCCTGTCGAACGTCCAGATCGCCAACAGCCTATCGGCTATCGCGACGAGCGTCGCGACCATGCTGGTGCTGGGCGCCTGGTCCGGGGACGCGCTCTACGGCGCCCTCATAGGCGCCGGCGTGCTGGCCGGCTCCGCGGCGTCGTCGATACTGCTCGGCCTGCCCGAGCCCGAGGCCTATAGGCCGCCGCAAGGCTCCTCGTTCTCCGCGACAGTGAAGGAAGCCTGGGCGGACCCGCGGCTCAGGCGCTTCGTATGGGTCTTCGCGCCGCTCTCGTTCTCCGCCGGCATGGCGCGCACCTTCATAGTGACCCACTCGCGCGTGCTGTACGGCCAGAGCCCGGGCCTCGTCATGGCCTACTACGTGGCCTTCAACCTAGGGAGCGTCGCCGTGGGCTACCTGTCGAGGAAGCTGATGGACCGGCTCGGGGCCAAGCCGCTATACGTGGTGTTCACGGCCGTGGCCGCGCTGGCGATGATACCGGCCGCCGCGAGCCCCGCCTTCGGGACCGCGGCCGGCACCGTCGCCTTCCTGTGCCTCCTCAACTTCATAGTCGGCCTGGGCATCTCGGGCGAGGAGAACGCCGGCCAGACGTACTTCTTCTCCATAGTCAGGCCGGAGCACATGGTGGACCTCGCCGTCGTCTACTACGTCGTCTACGGATTCGGCGGGGCTCTGGGATCGGCCGCCGGAGGCGTTTTCCTCGACGCCTTGTCGGCCGTCGGGATTAGCGTCGCGACGAGCTATCGCTACCTCTACGCGGCGGCCTTCGCGGTGACGGCCCTATCGGCGGCGTGGGCGCTGAAGCTGAGCGCTCCGGGCTCGGCCTCGGTCAGGGAATCGCTCGGGGTGCTCTTCTCGATGCGCGACCTCAAGGCCATAGGGCTCCTTGAGCTCCTGGAGAAGAGCGGCTCGCCGGCGGACGAGATACGCATCATCCGCGAGCTAGGCGGCTACGGGGCGGCGGTAGCGGAGCGGGAGCTCCTGCCCTACCTGTCTAGCCCGAGGTTCGACGTCAGGGTGGAGGCCCTGCTCGCGCTGGAGAACCTGGAGCGGCTCTCGGCCAAGGCGCTCAAGGCCATCGAGCTCGAGATAGAGAAGAACACCTATACCACCGCGTACATCGCCGCCCGCATCCTAGGCAAGCGCGGCAGGGCCGAGAGCCTTCCGGCCCTGAGGGCGGCGCTGGGCGCGGAGGACTATATGCTCCGCGGGGCCGCGGTGACGGCGCTCGCGGCCATGAGGGACGAGGCGAGCCTACCGGCCATCGAGGCGCTGGTCGAGGGGACGGGCAACCCTAGGCTCATGATCAGCGCCGCCTCGGCGATAGAGCAATTCGGCAAGGCCAGCTCCGTGCCCACCCTCGTCGCGGTGCTCAAGCGCAAGGATCCGCCTTCGTACGCCTTCGACGAGATAGTCCTCGCCCTCGCCGGCATCCTCGGCGGCCTCCGGGGCTTCTACCTCTCGTATTCCGCGTACGCCCTCGACCCGAGGGAAGCGGTGGCGGGCCTGCTAGACACGCTGGAAGACGCGCTCCCCCCGAGCGGATTCTCCGGGACGGCCGAGTTCAAGGCCGCGCTCGCGGCCTTCGTCGCCGACGGGTCCCACGGCACGGCCGTCGCACGGGTCCTGGACGACGCGGGCTTCCTGGACGTCGGCGTGGCGACGGTGCTCGCCGAGGCGGCCCTCGACGACGACCTAGCCGCGCACGGCGGCTTCAGGTTCTTCTTGGCGGCCTGCGCGGCCGAGTCGGCAATTACTGGGCGATCGTTACCGAAAGGACG
>Ga0180007_10001060_pt1 | contig 39655 bp, 26 predicted proteins | sample MM_PC_MetaG_FD_121122 | JGI IMG/M metagenome (GOLD analysis project Ga0180007, IMG submission 121122) | Groundwater microbial communities from the Aspo Hard Rock Laboratory (HRL) deep subsurface site, Sweden - MM_PC_MetaG | ecosystem: Environmental > Aquatic > Deep subsurface > Groundwater... | reverse complement strand
CATGGAAGCAGTTTTCAACAACGAAAGCCTGGTTATTTCAGCTCGCACCCAGAAACAGAAACTTCCTGATCTACTCAAGTTCGTTAATAAACTACTGCGCCACCCTGAATTTACTGAAGAATTCTTCAGCAAGGCTAAAGAGCGAATTCTGCAGCGCATTGCCGACGACAACGCCGCGACCAACAGCATTGTCTACGGAAGCATGGTTGATGGGCTGTTTCCGGGTATGAATCTGTATTCACCCAATTTACTCAGCAAGGACCTCGATAAAATTACATTTGCGCAGGTAAAGAAGTTCTACAACGAATGGGCGGTGGCCAGCAACATGTGTGTTGCCGCAGTCGGCAACTTTGATTCAGACAAGACTCTTCAGCTGGTTTCAGATGCCTTCGCTTCAGTGCCCAAAGGCAAAAGCGCCATCAGCGCGACCTGCCCGGCCTGGGTCGGTCAACCACTCGACAAGATTGAGGTTAAAGAAATCAAACTGCCGGCAAGCAGCGAATATGCCTACATAGCGGTTGGGTTTAGAATGAAGCAGTTTTTAAATCTGAAAAGCGAAGAAGAAATCCGCACCACTTTCGGAGCCAATTCAGTGCTAAGCCATCTATTGTTCAGCAGCAGCAACGCTATTATCGCTCAGGAGCTCAAAAAGATCGAAGCGCATCGCGGTTTGTGGGGCATATATAGAACTAATCAGCTGTTTTCGATATTCACTTTCTTCGCAGCAGTTCCGATTGACAAGGTCGATGAAGCCAGGCAAGCGATTGAGCGTGTTGTAAAGCAGATTCCGGAACTGAAGGTTTCGAGCGAGGACATTCAGGCCGCCGGTAGAAAGCTTAAGTCTTTTTTCAACAGGGCACTCGAACGCTCTGATGCCCAGGCTTCAACCCTCACCAGCTTCTTATGGAACGGCCTCCAGGTCGACTTTCTCGAAGTTATTCTTGGCATCTACAGCTCAGTAACTGTTGAAGACGTTCAAAAAGCCGCCAGCAACAATTTTAAAAACTACCTGATACTCATCGCCAGACCAGACAAGTAAACTGAAATAGAAAAACCCGGCAGAAACATGATGTTCTGCCGGGTTTTTTAATTCGTGTCAGGTCAGGTAGGTGTGAAGGTTTTCGCAGCGGCGCGGATTGCGCAATTTTGAAAGAGCCTGCGCCTCGATCTGGCGCACACGCTCTCGGGTTACACCGAGCAGCTTGCCAATTTCTTCAAGAGTATAGGAGCGGGTATCATGCAGACCAAAGCGATGCATGAGAACAACGCGTTCGCGATCGGTCAGCGAATCGAGAACTTTTTCAAGTTCGCCATCGAGAGCTTTTCTTTCGGCCTCTACGAGAGGGTCTGACTCATTATCGGTAATAACATCGCGCAGAAAGAGATCTTCTTCGGGGTCTACCGGGGTGGTGTCCATTGATACCACACTGGGTATGTCACGCATGAACTTGCGCAGATCCTTTGACTTCATCACCATGGCTTCGGCGAGTTCATCAAGAGTCGGACGCCGATTAAGCTTTTTGATCAAAGTTTCTTCAACTTTTTTGATTTTGAGGCCAGTATGTACACGATTGAGCGGTAGCCGAATTGGATTACCGTGGCTCGAAACCATCTGAATCATCGCCTGGCGAATCCACCAGACGGCATAGGAAATAAACCGCACATTCTTTTCGCAATCGAACCTTTGCGCGGCGCGCATCAGGCCGAGATTGCCAACCGCGATCAGATCTTCGAACGGCACCTCATTGATGTGCCGATAGCGTTTGGCCACGGCCACCACAAACCTGAGGTTGGCAAGAATCAGGCGAGAACGCGCGCTGGGGTTGCCGACCTGAACCTGCTTGAGAAGAATAACTTCTTCTTCGCGGGTAAGAGGAGGGTGTTTCTTAAGGTCAGTGAAGTAACTCTTAAGCAGTTGACTGTCATTTTCCCGTTCATTATTATAAATACTTGCCATATAGAATCTCCGTTTCGTTTTGAGGGCTGCCATGCGATCATGTACACCCGCTTTATCCTCCTGATTCCGCAAGGTGTACGGCAACCCGGATTTTAATCGGAAGAAGTTAGCAATTATTTAACGAATAAAAGTTTTTCTGGAGATTTATTACTCTCTGGTCGCTCTCGTGTTTTTCAGAAACAACAAAATACCGCAAATTAGCGGCTCCCTCTGATGATTCTGATTCAATTTTTTTTCTCTCTGGTTTTAGTTTAACATAAAACCATTTAACCCGCAAGTGCCTTAGAACAACTCAGGTCAAAGTCTTCCGTGATCCTTTTCGATCATCACCGTCTTTCAGGCATCCATGCTAGATGCGACATCCAACGAGGCTGCTGGCATTTATGCGCGGAATTTCAAGACTTTTAATCCAATGCTACTCAATCAAGAAACTGTAGCCTTATCACCAAAATCAAAATGACTGATGCAGACAGATATCATTCATTTTTGGACGATTATTCAGATCGCTTTTTCAACAATTCGAAAGACTCTAAAATATTTTTCAATCTGAGAAAATTATAAACGCAACCAGTCAAAGCCCTAGGTTAATCTTCAAGGCTTTGAAAATATTTGTAGATTTCGGGACAATTTTTTTCGGCATAATCATAAATTGAATAGCCGTAATTATTTTGAGCATGAAAACTGGGACATAATGGGACCAGCAGCTTTACCATTTCCAGCCATTTTTTCTTTACGGCTGGGGCCAGTAAGGTATCTCCGGTTTGATCTCTAATTTGCGTGTCTGCTCCGCATTGTATAAGATACCTGGCGGCTTCGATCCTGTTATTCTCAACTGCAAACCAGAGAGCTGTTTTTCCGAAATATGCAGAAACCAGCCTTGCGTCAATAGAGGCGACCTCAGGGCTCATTTCATCTCTAATTGAATTCATCATTACCGGGCGACCTACAAATCTGCTCTTTTCATTTATCGTTCCGGTGGCAATCTCAAGCGAGACACCCGTATCCAGAATCCTTTTTATAATATCGATATTGCCGATTTTTGCAGCAAACATCAAAGCATTAATTCCGTATTCGTCATGCTCCAGATCATTTTCCTGAAACTCAGGATCAGCACCATTTGCCAACAGAAATTCAACCATATCCAGTCTTCCGTGGGATGCGGCACGCATAAGAGGTGTATGACCGCAGCCATTGTCACGGGAATTAACATCAGCGCCGTTTGCCAGCAGCAGCTCAATCACTTCGACAGAGCCTTGTGGTCCTGTGGCACAGGAGATCGTATCGAAGCCACGACCTCTTGTGTCGTTCACATCAGCTCCACGTCTGATCAATTCAGCCACAACCCTCGCAAGACCCAAGTTGGCAGCACTCTGTAACGGAGTGCCGGAATCAGGCAAGAATTCAGTCCTGATGGGAAGCCCTTTTTCAAGAAGATACATGGCAAGATCTTCATTTTCGGCTTTTATTGAAAGCGTCAGCGCGTTTTCATAATTTGTCGTATGAGCATGAATATTCGCCCCCATTTCGACAAGTCGCTTTGCCAAAATGAATTTATGCTTTCTAATCGCTACCAGCAATAGAGTAGCTTCACCGAAAATATCTTTTTCTTCAAGGAAAACGCCCCCACCCTCGAGTATTTCAAGCGCAATACTTTCACTACAGTTTTTGATAGCATTAAGAAACCTGCTATTTTTGATTCTCGACTCATGAGCCTGCTTTTTGGCATCATAACCTGAAGCAATAGTCGAGGACGTTTCCCCCGTGAATTTCTTGATAACTGCAGAGAAAAGCTCTTTGAGCAACTTCAATTCTTTTTTTCCCATTGTTAAAATAATCGCATTCTACTCTAACAAGACAACATAAACCAAGCAGAGGCAATTATTCAATAATTCCCGGAGCAAAACGCTTTTCTCAATCGTGGGCAAGGCCAAAATGCGAGGACAATTCGTCGAGGACGCCGGAAATACCACGCCGAGAACTGTAGAGAGCCGGCAGGGAGTCGCGTTCGATCATTGCCGCCAACTCGCGCAGAAGAGTGTGAGAAATCTGGCGGACTATTATTACTACCAAATCAGGGTGACCGAAGCCGTTTTTTAGTTCTGCCAGATTTTTGAAGCCGCTATGCCATTCAACTTTCAAGTTATACCCGGCCAAGGTTCTCTCGTATTCGCTACCAACATAATCACCACCAAAAATCAGCACACGCTGACCAAAAAACTGCTTCTTATCAGAAACTTCTGGCGCGACACTGGCGCAGAAATCGCAGGCCTGGCCTGGCTGCAGTTGACGCACCATTATCTCTGCTCCGGCGCGCATCTGACAGTTTGCACTGCCGCAGCATTTATACACTCGGCCACGCATACGCAGAGGCTCAAGCACCTCGTGATAGTCTGTCGCGAAGGAAATTATGTGATTTGGCACAACAGTAAAAGCTATGTTTTGTTCCCGTAACAACTCGACAAAGCGGTCAAAATTGAGTCGATCGGCTTTAAAAAAGGCCATTACCTGCCTGATATCTGCAGTTTTCTGCACAATATCAGCCTGCTGCTGCTGCGAAAGCACTTCAACCCGATAAATACCTGCAGATCGATCAACAAAAGCCGGCAGCCAGACACATCTTACCGGTATTCCAACCTGACTTTCGGCAATCTCGACACGCACTTTAAAACGCTGCGCATCAGCAACAAGTGAGAGATCGTCGCCAGAATCGTCGATGCAGCCACAGATTTCACGGCGGGCATCAGTTTCGAGCGATTCAAGTGCAACCGGTCGCTCATCAGAATCGAGATGCAAAAGGCAAAACTCTTCACGTACCACCGAAGTTTTGTTGACCAAAGTGCCTTCAACAAAGATCACCCGTCCCGAAATCGACAGAAACAGCCAGCTGCGCTTTCCTGAAGAATCCTTATGCGAACTTATCAACTGACCGGCAAGGCGCTGCCCTGAACCCTGCTTCAAAGGCTCAAGATCAGCAAGACGCTGACGCAACGCCGCAATCTGTCGATCCTTTTCTGAATCTGTCGCCTGACGTGCCGCCAGTTCGCTCTTTTCACCTTCAAGACGTCTTATTGTCGCCTCGCGATTCTCAACTGCACGACGCAACGCGCCCAGTTCCTCTGAGAGAGCGGTTATCTGATCTGAGTTATCAGTGGAATCAACTCTTTCAGCAAGCGGCTGCGGCTGAGCAGAAAGTTTTTCGAGAAAACTCACACGACTGCGCAAACCTGCCGCTTCGCTGGCGAGAACCTGCCCTGACTGCTCAGCTTGTTTGAGTTTGTGCGAATATTCTTCGATGCGACGATTCTGCGCAGTGATTTCGCTCTGACGGGCTTCCAGCTGCTTTTTCAACTGACGGTTTTCTGTTTTGAATCCATCAAGGACCCTTTCCAATTCACCAATACGCAGCTCAAACTTCTGCCTGGCCTTTTCATCAAAGGATTGAGAGACAGAAGGGACTGGCGTGACACTGTCAGACTCTAACCCAATCGAACAAGTTGCCAACACGCGTTCATAAAGAGGTTTTATGGCGGCCCTCGGGTCAATTCTGGCAAGAATATTAATCTTTCCCAGACTGCCAAATTCACCTGACTGCAACTGCTCTTCAGCTGCGGCATCGACAACCAAGGTCGGGAACCGCATAGTTAGAGGATTCTTCTCGACCCAGGTATACAAAATAATTTTGCGCAATGCCTCATCTTCGCGGGCATAAATAAGCATTTCGCGTGCCAGAGCAGGCTTGTCGAGCACCCGGTTTTTTTTTAAAAACCTGGCACAACGGGCGAACAGAGCACGATTAGGCCTGATCCAGCTGACCAGGTCAGCATCAGTCGTGTCATTTACGACCAGCTCAAGAAATTCATAATCTACGAGCAGTCGCGCGAATACAGGCGCCCAGAAATCTTCAGCCATTTGCCATTCCTTTGAGACGACTCAGAATGTTAAGTGCCTCGACTGGCGTAATGTTGTTAACATCGACTCTGCTTACTGCCTCGATCAGCTCGTTGCCTGGCGAGAACAGACTCAGTTGCTGCGGGCGTTCCTGCGGCTTCAAGCTACGGGTTACCCGGCCCAACTCGTCCTGCTCAGTTTTTTCAAGCTCGAAAAGAATCTCACGGGCACGATCGATTACCGACCCGGGCAAACCGGCAAGCCGCGCGACTTCAATTCCATAAGACTTGCTGGCAGCGCCTTCGTGGATTTTGTGTAGAAAAACCATGGTGCCTGTCTTCTCATCGTGACTGACACCAACATTAAGATTGAAAACTCCGGGATGAACGCTGTCGAGATCGGTAAGCTCGTGATAGTGTGTCGCGAACAGCGTGCGTGCAGAAATCTGCAGACTAATATGTTCCAGGATCGACCAGGCCAGCGACAAACCATCGAAAGTGGAAGTTCCCCGACCAATCTCGTCAAGAATCAGCAAACTACGCGATGTCGCGCTCTTAAGTATCGCCGAAGCTTCCATCATCTCAACCATAAAAGTTGACTGGCCGCGAACCAGGTTGTCAGAAGCCCCAACTCTCGTAAAAATGCGGTCAACAACACCAATCTCGGCACGGGTTGCCGGCACATACGAGCCAATCTGAGCCATCAGCACGATCAATGCAACCTGTCGCAGAAAAGTCGATTTACCGGCCATGTTCGGCCCGGTAATTATTGCCTGGCGGCGGCTTGCATCGAGCAGCAGGTCATTTGGATTGAAATCGCCGCTGCCCAGAAACTTTTCGACCACCGGATGGCGGCCCTCAAAGATATTTATCGTATCGTCGTCGAGCAGCAGCGGACGGCAATACTTATTTTCACAGGCCAGTTGTGCCAACGAACAGAAGGCATCAGCTTCGGCAATTGCCGAGGCATTACGCTTGATGCTGTCAATATAGGCGAGAGTGCGCATTACCAGATCTTCGTAGATCTCTTTTTCGATGGCAACCAACTTGTCACTGGCTGTAAAAACACGGTTTTCGTAGTCCTTAAGCTCAGCGGTGATAAAGCGTTCACCAGTGGTAAGGGTCTGTTTGCGCACGTAGTTATCGGGTGCCTGATCGGCGAGACTCTTTGAAATCTCGATGAAATAACCAAAGACACTGTTTTTTTTAACCCTGAGAGTCTTAATACCGGCGCGCTGTTTTTCCTGTTCTTCGAAGCGCTTGAGCCATTCGTCACCATCTCTAAGCAATCCACGAAGCTCGTCGAGCTCAGAGTTAATTCCAGCAGCGACGACGCCACCATCGCTCAGATTGGCCGGCAGATCGTCGAGAAGGTGACTGTCGATCAGATCGGTAAGTTCATCGAGCGGTTGCATTACATTTGCCAGGGCAGCCAATCCGGCACCAGACAACTGTCTCTGCAGATGCGGAATCCTGCCGAGTCCGGAAGACAGCGCCTGCAAGTCACGAGGATTACGGCTACCAAGCGAAATTTTGCTTAGAATTCTTTCCAGATCAGGGGTGCCTTTAAGAAGTTCACGAATTTCGGCAAGCGGCAGTGGTTGATTAACCAACGCTTCAACCTGATCGAGACGCCGATTAATAACATCTTTGTTGACAAGTGGTTTAAGGAGCCACCTCTTAAGAGTTCTCGCCCCCATGCTGGTTCTCGTGCGTTTCAAGACATCAAACAGTGTGCCGCCCGCAGTCTGACGACCGTTAGCAAGAAGCTCAAGATTGCTCAGAGTAGCCTCATCGAGCACCATACCATCACCGAGTCGGTAATCTACCGGAAAGCTCAGATGCCTCAACGAACAGCGCTGAGTATCAAGCAGATGATCGGCCAGGATACCCATAGTGCGCAGCTGCAAGGGCGGCATGGCCAGAAATCTGGCGCGGTGCTCGCCAGGATACAGGCTACATAACATTTCGACCGCTTCACCTTCGCTGATTCTGCACGGATGAACCTCGGCACGCAGGTGTTTCCAGGGTGGCGAAGCTGGCAGCTTATCGGCACTATCAGCCAACACTAGAATTTCGCGGGGCATAAGCCGGGTAAATTCTTCGGGCAACATCAGCATTTCGCCCTGATCACCGCTGTTCAACATTACTTCGCCAGTGCTTAAATCGACTGCTGCGAGACAAAATCGTTCTGATGTGCCGGCGAATGCAACCAGATAATTATTTGAAGTCTCTTCGAGCATGCTCGGGTCAGCGACGGTACCCGGTGTGATAATGCGCACTACTTCTCGCTTTACCAGACCTTTAGCCTTTTTGGGATCTTCGACCTGGTCGCAGATCGCGACGGTAAAGCCCTTATGAATCAGCTTGGCAATGTAACCATCAATGCTGTGGTAAGGCACACCGGCGAGAGGAACCGGGTTGCCACTGCTCTTGCCACGCGCTGTCAGTGTAATCTGGAGCTCATGAGCAACCAGCACTGCGTCTTCAAAAAAAGTTTCGTAAAAATCACCACAGCGGAACAACAGCACCGCATTGGGATTTTCGGCCTTGATATCTTTGTATTGCTGCATCAGCGGTGTTAATCCGCTGTCGCCGCCATTTTGCGTTTGTATATTGGTTTCCACCTTTTGTCCTGTTGTCAGCGGCAAAGCAGCCGCAAATAGCGATATTCTTCAGCTCGAAGTGTACACCATCTATACATTCTTTTTCAAGCACTGGCTAACACCACACATATCAGGGCAGTCATGTTTTTCCATCGCACAGAGCCGCAAAGTTGTTAAATCGCAAAAAATGCAACGCCAACTTCTTAGTGGCTTTGCGGTTCTGTGCGAGTAATTTCCAGGTTTTGGGTCTGAAGCGTGGAAGTCAGTTTTCGAAAAGGCGGAGCTGGTTCTGGTTATTGGCCGGGGTCGGCGGTTTCATGCCGAAATATTCGTAGGCAGCACGGGTGGCAATACGGCCACGGCTGGTACGGGCAATGAAGCCGATCTGAATGAGAAAGCTCTCATAAACGTCATAAATAGTGTCAGCTTCTTCGCCGACCGAAACAGCAAGAGTGTCAAGACTAACCGGCCCGCCATCAAAGCGTTTTAGCAAAATTTCGAGAATTTTGCGGTCGATGTAATCAAGACCAATACTGTCTATCTGCAGCATACGCATGCCGCGTTCCACGGTTACAAGATCAACTGCTTCCTGGCGATTTACCTGCGCAACGTCGCGCATACGCTTAAACATTCTGATTGCGACACGTGGCGTGCCGCGCGCGCGACGTGCTATTTCGCTGGCAGCTTCCGGGGTTACCGGGTATTGCAGCTTCTTTGCTACCGATTCGATAACCACTCTGAGTTCATCAACAGCGTAATAATCGATGCGTGAAACCACGCCAAAGCGTGTGCGCAGTGGCGCTGAAACATCCCCCTCACGCGTAGTTGCACCAATCAAAGTAAAGGGTTGCACTTTCATGCGCAGGCTGCGGGCTGTCGGGCCTTTGCCAATCAGCACGTCGAAGTGGTAGTCTTCCATTGCCGGATAGAGTACTTCTTCGACATTTTTGCTGAGTCGATGAATTTCGTCGATAAACAGCACATCGCCCTGGCGCAAACCAGTGAGCAGCGCAGCAACATCTCCGGCGCGATTGAGCACCGGTCCTGAAGTAATACGGATCTGCACACCCATCTCGGCGGCGATTACGTTGGCCAACGTTGTTTTACCGAGGCCGGGCGGCCCCAGCAACAAAGTGTGATCAAGCGGTTCTTTGCGCTCACAGGCGGCAGCAATGAACACCTGCAGCTTTTCGACAATAGCTGATTGCCCGATAAATTCCGAAAACTTGCGTGGACGCAAACTGGGCAACAGAATTTCTTCATCACCGGGAATCGGCGTACGGGCGAGGATGGAGCCCTCTTCAAAGTCTTCAGCGAGCTCAAAATCTACTTCGTCAATTTCTGAGATTTTGCGCAGATCTTTTTTCTTCATAATATTCTGTTAAGCCGAAAACGAACGAAGCACTGCTTCGATAGTCTGCTCTATGGTTGCATCAGGCGAAATTTCTTTGGCAACACGTTTGAGGCTAAGAGCGATTTCTTTACCGGTATAGCCTAGGTTTTCGAGCGCTTCGCGCACATCGGTCTCAAACGGAATTTTAGCCGTGCCGCCGTCGGCCTCAAGATGCTGAGCTGCACCAATACCGAGTTTGGCAATACCCTCTTTGAGTTCAACAATCAGGCGCGAAGCAAGTTTTGGGCCGACACCCTTGAGCGTTGTCAGATGCACTGCATCTTCTGACAGTATCATGCTGGCAAAAGCCTCGGGCGTGGTTGCCGACATAATATTGATAGCCAGTTTCGGGCCAACCTTGTTAACCCGGGTAAGCAGGCGAAAGAGATGGCGCTCTTCTTCGGAGAAAAAGCCAAATAACTGCGGCCCATCTTCCTGTCGCCAGTGCAGATGACACAACAGTTGCACATCGCAGCCGGCAGCACCAAGCCGACTGCTGGTCGTAAACGGTACAAGAATTTCTATGCCAATACCGTTTTGTTCGACAACTACACGGTGAGGCTGCTTGCTGTGCAGTTTTCCTTTTATAAATTCTATCATGAGGTTAATAAATCCAGGAAAGCATTGAATAAGAACGAGTTACAATTGAAAAAAACTCAGCAGAATATTTGCAGCAACGAAAAAGTGCTTAAACAAAATTATAAATCATTTCTATTAAACAACCTGAATACCAGTGCAATATTGCGCAGCTTGCCCGGGCGTAAAAAGCAGCCGGGCAAGCCTGCAAAAATCGCTAAAATATCAGGCGCCGAGTGCTGTTTCCATATCTTCGTCTGAGATCTCGTAATTATAGTAGACCTCTTGAACGTCGTCGTGCTCCTCGAGGGTATCAACAAGCTTAAGAACCCTGGCTACATCTGCGCCAGTAACACTCACGGTGGTTTTTGGCAGATTAGTAACCTTGGCTTCTTCCATTTTCAAGCCTTTATCTTCAAGAGTCTGGCGCACTTCGTTAAAAGATGTTGGCTGGCAGGTAACTTCAAAGCCATCATCAAGAGTTTTGAGATCTTCAGCGCCTGACTCCAGGACGATATCCATTAGTGTGTCTTCGCTAAGTCCAGGATTTTTTTCGTTGGGAAGGAAGATATATCCCTTGGTTTCAAACATGAATGAAACACAACCGGGGACTCCCATGTTCCCGCCGCCTTTGCTGAGAATCTTGCTAACTTCAGCTACGCTTCGGTTGGTATTGTCAGTAAGACATTTCACCATTACTGCAACTCCGCCGGGGGCATAACCTTCGTAAAGTACTTCTTCGTAATTTACTCCTTCAAGTTCCCCGGTTCCTTTTTTGATCGCTCTTTCTATGTTGTCCTTAGGCATGTTGCAATCTTTAGCTGCCTGAAGAGCTGTTCTCAAACTTGGATTTGAAGCCGGATCACCGCCGCCCATGCGTGCAGCAACGGTAATTTCTTTGATGACCTTAGTAAACGCTCGACCTCTGAGCGCGTCTGTTTTGGCCTTCGCGTGCTTGGTTGTGGCCCACTTACTATGACCTGACATATGCTCTCCTTGAATGGGAAGTTCTTGCCAGTATAGCACGTCCTACGTCACATACCAAGACCCGAAAAAACTCTTTAAGAAAAGATTCAGTTATAGTGAAATTGTCATTACAATGACACAGGCAGGCTTTTGGAACATGAGAGCATTATGCCAGACAACTCAAGATCAGACTGCTCTTATGGTTTCAGACATTTAGAGCGACATATCCCGAAATCCTCACCGGGGGAAAATTCGCCAACAACTGAATTATTAGCTCTCTAACAAATAGAGAGCCCGTCAGGCACCGCCACGTTCGGTTGGGTCCTGAGCCCACACATTTGTAAAGCCGAGCTCCTCAATCAGATCAAGAACTGCAATATATTCTTCTGGTTCCAGTGAGCGCGACATTATTGGGTGCTCAAATGCTTTATAGGCTGGAAAATACTGACTCATAACGCTCAAAAACACGTCGGCACCAAATTCCTGACGCAGCCAGAGCAAAGAGTCGGCACTCCCAGCAAGACCTTGAGGCAGCACCAGATGACGAATTATCATGCCTCTGCTGGCAATGCCTGTTGTTGGGTCAACCTGCAAAAGACCAACCTGATCCCACATCTTCCGGAGAGTGCGGCGATTAACCTCAACATAGTCAGAAACATTTGATAGTTCAGCAGCCACGCTGTTTTGTGAATATTTTATATCAGGAAGCCAGATGTCGACAATGCCGTCGAGCAGATCAATGACTTCTGCGCTCTCGTAACCCGAGCAGTTGTAGACCAGAGGCAGAGCCTTTGCCCGCTCATCGCTGCACAACCAAGCCTCGAGGAGCATTGGTAAGACGTGTGTCGGGGTTACAAAATTCAAATTATGTATGCCATTACGGGCCAGGCGACTATATATGGCGCCAAGTTCGTCGGCACTCATCAACTGGCCGTTGCCAAGCTGACTGAACGGGAAATTCTGGCAAAAAAAGCAGCCCAGAGTGCATCCCGAAGCAAAAATAGCGCCCGAACCATGGCTTCCCGAAATTGGGGGCTCTTCGCCGCGATGCTGCGCCCATGACGCCACCCTGATCTGGCCGCCAATCCGGCAGAATCCCTGTTTGTCATGCAAACGATCTACGCCACAATTGCGAGGGCAGAGCCGGCATGGGTTCAACAGTTGACGTAACAGCGGCAGGCGTTCAGAGATAAGTTGTTCTTTTGCGCAAAGCATTTATGGGTATGTTAATCTGGTAAAAAACCCGGCAATCGAGCTCAGCCTTGGACGATTACTACGCCACGGGCTGATGCTTCTTCGCGGGCAATGTCGGTAATAATGGCATTAGAAGGCACCCGCAACGGCTCAAGCGACTCAGATGCGGCAATAACATCTTCCCGGGTAACAAAGACTCGAGAGCCAGCAACAGACTGGCGATTAATCGCAGCTTTTGAGCGAATCATGCGCGCAGCTTTCTCGGCAATATTGTCGTTGTTAAACCCACACACAGTGCCTCCGGTGACGGTCTGCCAATGCTGCCGATAAATTCTGACCAGATGAGGGTTCATTGCCGTGCTGTCGTCTGGCAGGGCTTCTTCAGCCAGCAAGATTGGTTTTCCGAGCTGCGAGAATTGCCATAACAGCTCTGCCGGAAACGAATCGCGCAGACCCAGCGCAAATTTGGCAAGAGTGTTCAGGCTAAGCGGATTTACGATGAGCAGGTCGAAGGAATTGAGTTTAAGTATGAGCCGCTCACAATCTGACTGGCAATAAACCGGGCAATCTCCGGCCAAGACACGCAGCCAGCCGCGCTGTTGCGCCGAATGCGACAGGGCAACCTGTGGACTCGCAAAGAGCGCCGGCAGCGAAATCAACGCCTGCTGCGGCTGCTGGCCAGATTCAGGCAGACAGCAAAGCAGCAACGGCTTTAGAGCGACCGGGCTATATGGTTGTTCAATGTGCATGTTCGTCATAACAATACAACCACCTATCGGCAAAGTCAATTCTGCTGGCTAAGGTAATAACTCTCATTCAGAACAAGTTCTTTTTTGCACCTGGGATTTGTCGCTCACGCGCGATTTTTTTTTGTATTTTTTTTAAACTGTGGGAAGCACAGTTGAACTACTCTATGGTATAGTGATAGAAACTATATATTCATACTACGGGGAAAAATTGAACATGAATTCGATCAAAGGCTCATGGGTAGCGCTGGTTACACCTTTCGGGCAGGATGGTCAGATTGATTTTGCCGCACTTGAAAAGCTCGTTAGCATTCATATGGCAGCAAAAACAGATGGACTGGTAATCTGTGGCACCACTGGCGAATCGGCGACGCTCTGCTTCGACGAGAAAAAGGCGTTGATGCAGGCGGTAAAGAGACAGATAGCTGGCCAGATTGCGCTGATGTTTGGGACTGGCAGCAATGATACACGTGCCACCTGCGAGCTCACTAACAAGGCCGCAGAACTTGGTGCTGAAGCCGTTCTGGTAGTCACACCTTATTACAACAAGCCAACACAAGAGGGTTTGAAACTGCACTTTAAAGCCGTTGCTGCCGAAACCGTGCTACCGGTAGTGCTTTACAACGTGCCTGGTCGCACCGGCTGTAACATGATCGCCGACACAACGCTAGAACTGGCTGAAGTCAGCAACATCGTTGCGGTAAAAGAAGCCTCCGGCAACCTGGATCAGGCCATGGAAATAATTCGCCGTGCACCACCAGGTTTTACGCTGCTTTCGGGCGAAGACGCACTGAATCTTCCAATAATGGCCTGCGGCGGCGTTGGCACCATCTCGGTTACCGCTAACGTAGCACCAGTTCTAATGAAAAAATTCAATGACGCCGCGCTCAACGGAGACTGGAACACCGCGCGCGCGATTCATTTTAAGCTGCTGGATCTGCACCGAGGCCTGTTCGTCGAAACCAACCCGCTACCAACCAAGGCAGTATTGGCCAATCGCGGTCTGATGACAGACCTGGCACGACTGCCGCTCTGCCAACCGACAGCAAAGACCCGCGAACTCATGCAGAAGATAGCAGCCGATCTGGAGTAAAAATTGCAGCATTTTTTCGACCTTTTGATGGCGATATTTCGAGATATCTCGCTGATAGATATCTTCGACATCGCGCTGGTCAGTTACGGCATCTACCGGGCGCTGCTCTTCATTGAGGGCACGCGCGCGTTCAACCTGCTCAAAGGCCTCGGCATAATTCTGGTTTTGCTGGTCGTAACCAAAGATCTCGACTTCAACACGGTCAGCTGGGTCCTCTCAAACGCCCTACCAACCGGCTTCCTGGCACTGGTGGTTATTTTTCAGCCTGAACTGCGCCGAGCACTCGAAGACATTGGCAAAGGGCGTTTTTTGAGCGAGCAGGCAGGAAGCGAAGATTCTATTCCGGAATTGACTGAAGAAGTCTGTAAAACCATTGAAGCCTGCGCCAAAAAGCGCATTGGCGCCCTGATCGTTTTCGAGCAGGAAATCGGCCTCAAAGACTTTATAGATAATGGTATTCCACTTGACAGCAAAATCACTTCCGAGCTGCTCAGCACTGTTTTCATGCCGTTTACTCCGTTACACGATGGAGCCGTCATTATCCAGGGACAAAAAATTGCTGCCGCCAGCTGCTTTTTGCCGACAACCAGCAATCACGGAGAAGTAGCCAAAGAGCTGGGCTCACGACACCGTGCTGCCATAGGCCTCACCGAGATTACCGACGCGCTGGTATTTGTGGTCAGCGAAGAAACCGGTCAGATTTCGAGAGCCAAGGGCGGTAAACTTTCACGCGGACTGGCGATGGATAGAGTGCAAAAACTGGTTGCAGCAGCATTTACACGGGTCAGTCGAAGCAGGAGGTTATTTGCACGCAAATGAATAACCGCATCTGGATCAAACTCTTATCAATACTTCTTGGTGTATTCGCATGGATATATGTAAATCTTGTGATTCCACCAGAGATTCGACGCAATCTTACCGCTGAAGTCGAATACCGTAATATCCCCGAAATGGTAAAGATTTCGCCGCAAAAACATACTGTCCAGGTTCAAATAGAAGGCACCAGACGAGACTTTATTCTTTCGAACAGCAGTGGTCGAGTACAGGTGAATGTCGACCTTTATAATGTCAGGCCAGGGCAGGCACAGCTCCCTGTAAGAGTTACCGCGGCACCTGGTCTTTCAGTAGTTTCGGTCTCACCCCCGCAGGTGCATATCGAAGTGATTCCGCTCGTCCAAAAGAAATTTGACATAAAAGTTGAGGTTCAGGGAATCCCGGCCGAAGGCTACCTCGCTGATGAACCGAGATACACCCCCGAACAAGTGACGCTGGTGGGGCCAGAGAGATTAATAAGCCGTGTAACATCCTGTGTTGTAGAGGTTAACCTCGATCAGATAAAAAATTCTATCAGCGAACAGCGTGCAATTAAGGTTTTACTTGAGCCTGGTGTCAGCAATGAGAACATTTCGGTAACGCCTGACAAAACAAGCCTCGATATCACTGTTAAACAAGGCTATCCCACGAAAACATTGCAGCTTGCCAAGCCAGTATTCATCAACCGTGTCCCAGAAGGCAAAAAGCTTGAGAATTTCAAGATAACCCCGGTTTCAGTGGTCGTTACCGGCCCAGCACGTCTTCTCAACCAAATCAACGACCTGAGCTTTAAGCCGATAGACCTTTCCGGCATAGCACAGACCGCATCGATTCCGGTAAAGCTTGAGCTTCCCGAGCGGATTAAGCTTTTCTCAACCGAAATGCCCGTAATAGAAATAGAGTTGTTAGACAGCAAAGTGGGCAGAACTTATGACAGCTTGCCTTTTGAACTGAAAAAGACGTCAAATCAATACACTTCGGTCTCAGTGTCTTCTTATTCCATAGATGTTGAAGGCTTTTTGAAAGATATCGCCCTGGTCCGCAACGCCCAGTTACAGATGATTCTCGATATAGAAAAAATGAAGCCCGGCAGCTATACGGTTAACCTGTCCGCTCCGGTTGGCCTGCCCGACAATGTGAGCGTTCTCAAGATCAGACCTGACAAGCTGAACATAAATATTTCAGAACTGGCTGACGAACCTGGTAAAATTGCGACAGATGCGCAGATAATACCTGAAAAACCGGCAAGTGCCACTGCAACACCAGATTCAGACACGGCAAAGCCCACAGGCCGATAAAGGACACAGAATGGAAAACAGCAGCAATCAATATTATGTAGAATTATTTTCGGCTGCCTCTAAAGAAAAGAAACTCGACCTGTTGGCACGCATCACAGCGAAAAAAGACGAAACGCTTTTGCAGTTTCTAGTTACCTGTCTGGCCGACGAAAATTGGATAGTGCGGAAAACCGCAGCCGAAACGCTTAAAAGCTATGGCGACGCCGCTGTGGCGGTTTTGTCAGGGGCGCTCAACTCATACAATCAGGATGTTCAACACTGGTCACTCCAGATTCTTGGCGAGATTGGTCAGAAGGGTCTGCCAGCAATTCTGCGGGCCATGAAAAGCACTAATGACGAAATACGTTTTTTTGCCTGCTCTGCGCTTGGTAGCTCCCGACTACCACAGGGTGTGACTATACTACTGCGCGCTCTTGGTGACGAGCGCTGGCGCGTTCGAAAATCAGCCTCAGATGCATTGGTGAAATATGGAGAAGCTGTTATAGCACCACTGCAACAAGTTTTAAAAGCCACCGAAGATGAAGACATCAGTTTCTGGGCAATAAAAACTCTCGGAAAGCTTGGCCCCAAAGCGCAGCGATTTCTGCTTGACGCGCTGCGCAGCGGCGACAAACGCACACGTTACGTAATAGCGGCGGCGCTTGGAGAATCGGGTGATAAGAGAGTTATCAGAGTCCTTATTGAGTCGCTCGCAGACCCCGACTGGACAATCCGCAAAAGTGCCACGATGGCGCTTGCAGAAATAGGCGACAATGCAGTAGACCTGATGCTTGAGTACCTGCGCGGGCCAAACGAAGACATCCGTGACGGTTGCCTGCGGGCTCTGGTAAAAGGCGGAAACCTGGGTCTACAGCGGCTGTTTGATGAAGTCATCAAAATGGACGACAACCACAGATTTTTAATTCGCAAGTCGATCGTCAAGATTGGCTCACGTGTAGTCGAGCCAGTAATGAGACTATTCAAGCTTTCTAACCCGGAAATTTTAGCATTTGCGGCCTCTACACTTGGCGAAATCGGCAATCCGAGAGCAGTGCCGGTTCTAATTACCGGACTGTCGCACGAAGACTGGAACGTCAGACGCAGCAGCGCTTACGCCCTTATCGAAATTGGAGAACGCGGCGTAGAAAAGATTGCCGAAGCACTTAAAAGCCCGAATGACGATGTTCGCTACTGGGTCACCCGTATTCTCGAAAGCGTTGGCGAGCCTGGAGTACCATATCTGACCCGTGCTCTCAAAGACGCCAATCGCGAAATACGTTACTTCTCAGCACGAGCCCTGGGTTCAGCATTCGATCCTGCAGTTGCAAGATCACTGATAAATTCGCTGTCAGACGAAATCTGGAGCGTGCGAAAAGCGGCGGCTGAAAGCATTTGTCGTCTTGAAAATTTACCAATAGAAGAAATTCTCAGACATGTTGCCAGTGACAACGAAGACATCCGCCATTGGATCAACCAGATTCTCAAAGAAGTCGGACAACGTTTTCTTCCGCGCATAATAGAGGCCATGCGAAAAGGTGATCCTGAACTACGCCTTTGTGCGGTTCAGGGAGCTGGCTTGATTGAGGCTCCTGAGTTGATAGAGCCCCTCATATCGGCTTTACGTGACGATAGCGAGTGGGTGCGCACATACGCCGCAATTTCGCTGGGCCGAACCGGCGATCAACGTGCGATGATTCCGCTTATTCGCAGCTTTTCTGATCGCAACACCGACGTACATCGCAGTGTAAAGCAGGCTTTTGCCAAGCTTGGTGACAAGGTTTTCCAGGAACTGATCAAGTGTATCGAGGGCGATGACAACGAATTGCGCAGCAACGCCGCCAAAGCACTTGCCGAGCTGCGCGAGGAACGTGGCATCGACCATATCGTCATGCTCCTGGAAGACACTGACGAGAGCGTCAGAGCTGCTGCCGCTGAAGCTATCGGAAGTTTTCCGGGACACAAAAGCCGCGCTATTCTTCAAGATGCCCTTGCTGACCAGTCCATGAAAGTAAGACTGGCTACAATCAAGTCTTTTGGCGCAATGAACAGCGAATCCGACGCACTGGCGCTGATGAATCACTCAAGTAAAACCAAGGATCAGCGTGAAGCTCGCACCATCAAACGCACGATGGCAGAAATGGCTCAGGTAAACCCGGATCTGTTTATCAATCTGTTTTCTAACGAACATAGCTCAGTAAAGAGCCTTGCGCTTGAAGCACTTGCCGGAGCCGGTGTCGAGGTGCTTGCGCGCCTGACACAGGTTGCCGCCGAAACAGAGGATGACACCCTCGCCTTCTGGTGCAAAAAAGCGATAAAACAAATAAAAAGCCCCAGGGAGTCGATATTCTATGGCTGAGGCCAGACATACAGGCAAAAATTTCAGCCAGCAGAAAGCCTGGCTGCAACTGGCCAATATGAGCTGGCTTGGCTCAACGATCAGAGCTGGTTTGCTCAAGGAATTCGGCAGCCCTTTGCGTGCCTTTACAGCAAGCAAAGGTGAACTACTCAAGGTTAAAGGCTGGGATTTCGTTAAGATCGACCGCTTCATGGCGCAAGCAGCTAGAACTGAACCAATATGCTTACCTGAACTGCTCGAACAAAAGCAAACCCGCATGATTTGTTTTGACGAAGATGAATACCCACCATTGTTGCGAGAAATTCCCGACTCGCCACCGGTCCTCTTTATAAAAGGACAGATCAGCAACCCGACAGCGCCGGCAATCGCAATTGTCGGTGCCCGCAATGGCACCCAGATGGGCTACGACCTTGCGCGTGACTTCGCTTTTCGTCTCGCCGAAGCCGGATTCACAATTGTAAGCGGCCTGGCGCTTGGCATCGACACGCATGCCCATCGCGGAGCCATCGAAGCCAACGCCACCACTATAGCCGTGCTCGCCAACGGGCCGGACGTCATTTACCCACGCGGGAACCGGCGCATTCGCGATGCCATTCTCAAAAACGGCGCGATCATATCTGAATACCCGCCCGGCGTCATTGCCAGACCCTGGCACTTTCCGATTCGTAATCGCATAATCTCGGGAATGTGTCTTGCAACTCTGGTCGTCGAAGCGAGTGCGCGGAGCGGCTCGTTGATCACTGCCAGATTCGCAGGCGAACAGAATCGCGAGATATTCGCCCTTCCAGGCATCAGTGGCGCCGCCACTTCTGAAGGCACGCTCAGTCTGCTGGAAGATGGCGCTTTAATGGTTACAGACCCAGAAGAGATCATTGAGTATTATGCCGCCTTGCTGCCTGATAAAAAAAATCTTGAAAAAATTGACGATTTTGATGATCTTACTGATGAAGAAAAAAAATTACTTGCTGCACTGGCCTCTGAGCCTGTATCTATAGACGTACTCTTGGAGTCTGGCTGGCCGCGAGAAAGATTGTTTTCTTTACTTTTGCAGCTCGAAATGAGAGATTATCTGGTAAAACTTCAGGGAAACATATACCAGACCAGAAATAAAGCATCGTTAAAAGGTAGGCTATGAATAACATTAAAAGCCCGTTAACAAACATAATGAAAATTATGAATATTGTTATCAAACGCATAGAGACAAGCGGAGTCGAGGAAAAAGACCCGATAGTCAGCAAATTGCTCGAAAAGGGTTATCGCATCGACGATATAGATACCGCCATGAATCTGGTGTCTATGCTTACCTCACGTGTAGATCCGATTGTCAGAGTAAGTAACCGTGAATGTTCTGCAGCCGGGGAACCACGTGGAGTCAGGCATTTGCATGCCAGTGAAGCGGTGCGATTGTCTCCAGATGCACAGCAGCTCATGCTCAAGCTCGTCGAAGATGGCATAATCTCGCAACTGCACTTTGAAAAGGCACTAGAATACATATGGAAAAACGATCTGCGCCATGTTTCAGCAAGTCGCATGGAGCTGATAATACTGATGAGCAAACCCATGTCGGAGATGGAAACAGAAGGTGCCGACCTTATTCAACATTCCATAGAACTGCACTGAACCATGACTAAAAACCTGATAATTGTCGAATCGCCCGGTAAAATCAAAACACTTTCCAAATTTCTCGGAAAAGAATTTGTAGTAGAAGCCAGCAAAGGGCATGTAATTGACCTGCCACCATCTCGATTTGGTGTAAGCCCGGAAAACGGCTTTGTGCCAGATTTTCATGTAGTTAAAGACCGCAAAGAAGTTATTCTCCGACTACAGAAACTGGCACGCAGCGTAGACCGCGTTTACCTGGCACCAGACCCTGACCGCGAAGGCGAAGCGATCAGTTGGCATCTTGCCAACCTGCTCAACATCGACCCGCTCTCAGATTGTCGCATAACCTTTAACTCGATCACCCGTGAAGATGTCTTAAAATCTCTTCAAAACCCGCGTTCGATTGATTTTCCGCTGGTTAATGCCCAGCAGTCACGCAGAATTCTTGACCGGCTGGTTGGCTACAAACTTTCGCCGCTTCTCTGGCAAAAAATCTGCCTGGGACTGTCAGCAGGACGCGTGCAGTCTGTTGCAATGGCATTGATCTGTCGGCGCGAAAAAGAGATCCTGGCTTTCACTCCAGAAGAATTCTGGACTATCGATGCCGAGCTCAAAACTTCTTCCAACCGCAAGTTTCAGGTCAAGCTGGTCAAACAGGCCGGCAAAAAGACGACTGTTCCTGATAAAGCAAGCGCCGATAGAATTCTCGAAACAATAAAAACAGCAGAGCTGGTAGCCACTGCAGTCAACAGTCGAGAGCGTCGTCAGACGCCGCCGCCGCCGTTTATTACCAGCACTCTACAGGCCGAAGCAGCTCAGAAGTTTTCGTTCACGCCGCGACGCACCATGTCGGTTGCGCAAAAGCTTTACGAAGGTGTTGAACTCGGCAAAGACGGTCAGGTCGGTCTGATCACCTACATGCGAACCGACTCGGTCAGAATTGCACCCGAAGGGCTTGCTGAGCTCGACGAATACCTTAAAGACAATTACAGCAACGATTATCTGCTTAAAACCCGCCGCCAGTTCAAGCTGAAAAAAGGCGCACAGGATGCGCACGAAGCGATCAGACCAACATCAGTCATGCGCACACCTGAAAAAATGGCACCATGGCTCAAGCCAGAGCAACTAAAGCTCTACTCCCTGATCTGGAAACGCTACGCTGCTTCTCAGATGGCTGAAGCCATTTACAAAGTCGGCACCATCGATGTTGATGTCGAAGGCAATCTGCTACAGGCCAGCGGCACCACTATGGTATTCGACGGTTTTACGGCTCTCTATGCGATTTCACGCGAAGAAGACGAACCGGTCGAAGTTGACGCCGACGGCAAACAGAAGTTGCCGCCCATAGAACAGGGCGCACAGCTGCAGCTGTGCAGTGTTAGAGGCGATCAGAATTTTACCGCACCACCACCGCGTTACAGCGAATCCTCTCTGATCAAAACCCTGGAAAAAGAAGGCATCGGCCGTCCAAGTACCTATGCAACTATTGTCGATACCATTCAACAGCGCCGTTATGTGCGCAAACTTGAAGGACGCCTGCATCCCTCTGATTCGGCGTTTGTTGTCAACCATATTCTCGAAACCTGCTTTGCTGACATAATCGACCCAAGTTTTACCGCAAGCATGGAAAACTCACTCGATCGCATAGAAGAAGGTGAAGTTGACTGGGTGCATGTATTGAGCGACTTTTACGAGCCATTCGTCAAAGACCTTAAACGCGCAGAAGCTGATATTGAAAGAGTCCAGATCGACTCTGACATAAATTGCGAAAAATGCGGAGCAATAATGGTGGTCAGGCTTGGGCGAAGCGGCAAATTTCTCGCCTGTTCTGCATATCCAGTCTGCAAGTCGACAATCAATATTCCCGAAGAGCTGATGCTGTTTGCTCATGGTATACCCAAGGGGCCGATGGCAATGGCAGAATTACTCAGTCAGTTTGGAACCGAGGATAAAGGCGATAGCGAGCCGATCGACGAGAAGTGCGACAAATGCGGATCGGCGATGCATATCCGCAGCGGCCGTTTTGGCCGTTTCATTGCCTGCACCAATTATCCGGAGTGCAAAAATACCCGTCCAATCGTTAAAGACATTGGCGTCGTCTGCCCCAAACCAGACTGCACCGGCAAAATGCTGGAAAAGAAGTCTAAACGCGGGCGATTATTTTATGGATGTTCAAATTATCCCGAATGCAACCTGACGACATGGGCCATACCGACTGGAGAGCTTTGTCCCGAGTGTAAAGCACCCTTGGTATGGCACAGCACCAAAAAAGCGGGAAAATATATCAAATGTTCTGGCAAGGGCTGCAAATACAAATTAGTCCCGGAAGGCATTGAAAATGACGAGCAGGAAGAATAACACCATTGGAATAACTGTACTGGGTGCAGGTTTGGCCGGCACCGAAGCTGTTTACCAGCTGATTCGACGCCAGATACCGGTTCGCCTTGTCGAAATGCGTCCTAAACAAAATACTGGCGCCCACACCACCGATCAATTTGCCGAGCTGGTCTGCAGCAATTCGGTCGGCAGTAATCTTCCCGACCGCGCCTCAGGGCTGCTCAAAGAAGAACTGCGTCTGCTTGGCAGCTATTTCATGGATGTTGCTTACAAATACCGCGTTCCGGCCGGCAATGCGCTGGCAGTAGATCGCGGCGCGTTTTCCCGTGAGATTACCCGCTATTTAAGAGGGCATACACTGGTTGATTTTGTCAATGACGAAGCGACCGAAATACCAGATGATGACGGCCTGGTAATTGTTGCTACCGGCCCACTCACTTCTCCAGCTCTTCTACAGAGCATTCAGAAGAAACTTGGTGTCGCGCAGCTCGAATTTTTCGATGCGATTGCGCCGCTGGTTGCTACCGACAGCATCAATAAGGATATTACGTTCAAAGCTGATCGTTACGGCGAAGGCGAAAAGGGTGACTACATAAACTGCCCGATGAACAAGGATCAGTATCTGGCCTTCGTCGACGCACTGCTCAAGGCTGAACGCATTGATCTGTCGAAGCTTGAAAAAGCAGAGCGCAAAAAGTTTTTCAGTGCCTGCCAGCCCGTTGAGATTATTGCTGAATCCGGCATTGATTCTCTACGCTTCGGGCCGATGAAGCCAGTTGGACTGGTTGATCCGGCCACCGGACAGCGCCCTTACGCAGCTGTACAGTTGCGCCAAGACAATCTGCTGGCGAGCCTCTACAATCTGGTCGGCTTTCAGACCAATCTGAAGCACACTGAGCAAAAGCGGGTGTTCAGTATGATCCCCGGTCTCGAAAAGGCCGAGTTTGTCAGACTCGGGCAGATGCATCGCAACTCTTATATCAACTCGCCAAAACTACTCACCCAAACCCTGCAGCTCAAAAAAGATTCGCGCATTTTCTTCGCCGGCCAACTCTGCGGCGTCGAGGGCTACACCGAATCAGCAGCCACCGGCCTGGTCGCCGGCATGAACGCTGTGCGCATCATACAAGGCAAGGAACCAATGGTGTTTCCGCCGCAAACCATGATTGGCTCACTGCTGAATTATATAACCTATGATGGGCACAAAGACTTTCACCCGATGAACGCTAATTTCGGCATTTTCACCGGCGAAGTTGGCCTCAAAGGCGATCTGCGCAAAGAACAGATCATCAGACAAGCACGCCGCCAGTTCAGAGAATTCTGTGACGCCCTCTGACATTAATCAACCATAAAAAAAAGGCGCCAACTTCGGTTGGTGCCTTTTTTTTATTGGCCTGGTTAAAATGGCAGCGCAAATACACTAAAAGCAGGCCGTGCGACTCAAATTGAGTCGCACGGCCTGAAGAATTCTTGAATTTTAGGCTGCTACTTGTTGGGTCCGCTCAACCAGTTTGTCATCCCGCTACGAATAAGGTGAACGCGATTATTCCCAGATTCGAGAATAAACAGGTCGTTGCCTGAACAGAACATCCCTTCTGGAGTATTAAACAATCCTGCTGCAGAACCAGCCGTCGCACCACCAAAGGCCATCTGGAAAATACTTTTTCCAGTTCCGTCAATGTAATAAACAGAAATTTTACTGTCGTCGCCAAGAGTCAACAGGTAATTTCCGCTGATGGCCATATCGACTGGCGCAGTTGCAGTAGTTACAATTGGATTGCCCAGTGAATAATCAAGATACCTGACAACGCGGTCATTAATTCTGTCTGCGGCAAAAACCTTGCCGACGAGAGGATTGCCATCCAGACATCTGACTCGCGAAAGTCCATTAAAGGTTACTCCATCCGCTGCGGTGAGACTCCCTTCAAGAGCCTTGTTCGCCGGACTGAACTTGAGCAGTTCGTTGCCACCAACAGTAATATAGCCAATGGTTTTGTCGGTGGGATGAACAGACACGCTTGTAGCTCCATTAATGCCACCAAGATTATATACAGTAGGAGAAGCCGGGTCTGAAACCAGCAAATGGTTACCGCCAAAAGTTCCCAGAGCCAGGAGCTTAGTGTCATATATAACAGCTGCATTTGCTGTAGCCAACGAATAAGCAACCCCAGCAGTTGTCGTCGCCAGAACGTAATCCTTTTCGAAAGCCAGATACGGATTAAGACCATCTTCGAAATTAAAAACCTTGAGAAGTCGACCACCAGCTCCAGCAGCACTTCTAGTAATAATAAGCTGTTTGTCTTTTCCGTGCAGATATACCAGGTCACTGCCGGTCGCGATGTCTAACAAACGACTTTGCCATACATGGAAAACAGTCTTATAAGTTGCACTGGCCTGATCTTCAAAATCAGTAGCGAAAGAATCATATATTCTTACAGTAACAGTCGCCAGACCAAGCGGAAAGAGCTGCGAAACAGACGAACCTGTACCAAAAGGAACTTCTATAGGACCATCCTGAAAAAACCATTTAATGTTGGCAGCAGGCACGGCACCACCATATTCATCGTCATCGGTGGCCATGGTCATGGTTATGTTCATTGAAGAGTTTGTCGACAAAAATACCGGCACATCTTCTGGTGCAGTAGCATACTGGTTAGTAACATCAAATGTCAGATTACCTACCGGCAAACTGTTTACCAGAATCATTTTCTCGCTGCTTGAAGCAAGGCCAAAACGATCGGTGACTTTGCAGGTAATCAGATGCGAGCCTGAGGCCAGATTCGAAACATTGTAGGGATTGCCCACGCCAATCGTCGTAGTAGCGCCATTCAGCTGAGAATACCAGGTAGCGGTAAGAACATCACTGGGATCAGGATCAGTCAGAGTTGCCTGCAAAGCAATAGATTCACCCAGATCAAATCTCACGTCTGAAGTCGGGGAGTCAATCGTAACACTGGGTGCTACGTTCACATAAAACAGAGATTTGGTAGAACTGGCCTTGCCAGATATGTCTTTGCCGGTAAGTGTCAGGACATGCGCACCAATATTAGTGAAAGAGGCAATAAAACTGCTTTTCCCGAAGGCTATTGTCTCAGTTGCCGCGCTGGTACTCCACAGTTCCCATCCCATGGTAGAGGCTAAGACAGGAAAGCCGTCAAGACCTAGACCACTACCAGAAACGAGTATAGAAGCACTTGCAAGCACAGATGTGCCAGAGGCAGGTGACGCGATGGTCATGGTCGGACCCGTGTTGGTAACGGTAACCCGCACAGTAGTAATTGGCGAAACGCCGCCCTTGCTGTCTATTGCGCTGAGCTGAATGACATTCAGTCCTTCCGGCAGAGTATTAGTGGCTATGCCGCTCACACCAACCCGAGTGCCTATTGGCGCCGGAAAAAGCCAGGTTAACGCTGAAGCTGGTAATGCGCCATCTTCAGTATCGATAGCCGAGCCATTGAAGTTTATGACAGAGCCGATCTGAACAGTCGTATTATTTGCCGGGCTGCTAATGGTAGCGGTCGGTGCAAAGTTTACTCTGAACCCTACAACTGCGGTAGCAGAAGCCTGGTATTTGTCGCTTGCCCGCAACATGACAGAATAATTTCCCGGGACGGTGGGCAGGGTATAAGAAAAACTTGCTGAACCGCTCATTGGCGCGCCATAGTTAACCTGCCCCGGTGCTTTTACATACCATGTCAGCGCACTGGCTGTCAGCTCACCCTCTTCGGGATCATGCGCTCTTCCTGAGATTGTGATTTTTTCTGATGGCACAAACAGCTGATTGGCGGTCGGCGTAAGAATTTCCACTTCATCTGGAGCCTGATTAGTATCCTGTGCTGGATCTTTGACAACGTTAAAAACCCGCGAATAAGAGGCCAATCCACCCTTTCTGTCGTTTACGTTTACTATGATCTGAACGTCTGAAGGTGCAGCGACAACTGGTGCTTTCCAGCCTATAGTCAGACCAGATTGTCCCGACAGAACTCCAGCTGCGGCGGTTGGCGATGCTGTCCATGTCAGCGTAAGAGCATCGCCATTACTGTCTGTGGCATTAGCACTTAGTATGTAGCTCAGGCCGCTGACGAAGGAAGATGAATTTGCATTTATACTTGTGACTGTGGGTGCAACATTAGGCGCATAGACGCCAGTGCCGACGACGACCAGCGCGCTCGACCTGGAACGCAAACCGCCACTGTCGGTGACGGTGAAGGTGATGGTGGCCAGCGCATTTTCGCCTGGCGCTATCCAGGCCGCGGTAAGACTGTTGAGGCTGCCGGAAAAAGCACCAAGCGTTGAGGTCCAACTGTAACTATCGCTGTCAAGAGTCTGATCAGGATCGCTGGCAGTTGCGGAAAGTGCAATCGATACACCCGGGGACACAGCATATTTTGAGGCAACAAGAGTCGAGGTCGGTGGGCGGTTGGTAGCAGAATTGCCAACGATAGTCTGTTCAACAAAAGGGGGATTGTCGGTGAATTTGACTTCAATCGCGGTCTGTTGATAACCAGGCACGACAACAACTACTGAGGCAATAGTGTTTTTGGGCATCAGCGGAGTTGAATAATAGCCATCGCTCCTGGTGACAAAAGACTCGCCCCAAAGCATAAGTCGAGCACCGTTTATTCCGTTGTTGTTGACATCAACAATGCGGCCAGTGGCGATGGCAGTTGCTTCTTTCACCTCCATCGCCGGCGCCTGCGCTGCAGGACGGCTCTCTGAGACAGTCATAGCGCTTACAGAGCGCGCTTTCAAGACCGAACCGGTAGCGGTATCTACTCTTGCGACCAGAAAGTGACTACCAGCCGGAACGCCGGAAAGAAGAAATTTGCCATCTGAATCGCTCCGTGTAGAATTCTGCTCGCGGTAATTTTCGAGATAAACCTCGATGCCTGAAAGATCAATGGCTGAAGCAGAGCGCATATCTGAATTAAGAGCAGAGTCAGCACGAAGACTTCTAAGGGGTATCAACGATGTAACATTTCCGCTGATCTGCATGGGCACACTTTCCGAAGACGTGCCCCCACCGCCGCCACAGCCATAAAAGATCACTCCGCTCAGGAGTGCACAGATAAAAAGGAAAATACTAAGACCGCGGCTCTTTTCTGCCATAGCGATTCAATCCCCCGGGTATAACTTTGAATTACGCCATTATCAACTGAATCACACCGCGATGTCAACCGTATATGCTAAAAAAATGGCGTGCAATGTGTAGGGATTTATAGCGAAAAAATCGAAAATACCGTGCTCTCGTGATTAAACAGCTCTTCAAACATTACCCTGAACAAATTCTGAGCCAGAAATCGGCGTAACCGTTCAGATTCATGCGAAAACCTTTCTTCAACCATTGCCGAGGCCTGCCGCAAGGACTCAGCATCATCAATCGGCTCAGCACTGCACATTTTGGCAACTGCTGCATAAAAAGGCAACAACGAGCAACCTGTCAGCAAACTATATAGGCCAGTTCTTACATTCGGAAACCCGGTCAGATTCGACGGACAAAGAATCTTCTGCATCAGCCCAACCTGCGCCCGGCCAACAAGAGCGGCTTCAGGATAATTTTTCTGCAACTGCGACAGCTTTACCTTCTCATTGCTTCCGGGCAGCCGAAATGATCCGGCACCCAGTCCGACCGATGCAATGCCAGCCATGCTGTCAATAAGTCCGGGCAGCCCGTGCTCATGCTCTATAAAAGTAAGAAACATGCCACGCACGACACGAGCCTTGAAGGTATTTAGTTGTGGCTCCAGATGATCAGAAATGACTGGCAACGAGTCAGGTCCAATTATCTTTTCTTCAAACTTAAGATCGATCGAATGCTTGAGCAGTCGAGTGAGAAGGACCGCCTGCATTCCTACTGAGAGAGACTTCTCAATGCCTGCTGTCAGACTGTTCTGAAAAAGTGCACACAGCGCCTCAAGCTCCGACAGTTCTATGCTAAACTGCAAAGCCAGCTTGAGCCCATGTTTCGACACCCCGACAGATTTCTGTTGCGACATTCTTACCTCAGCGCTTATTAATAGTTAACCGTAAATATTACAATAAACAGTCCCCAAAGCAACCTTTTTTTTGACGCGCCATAAAAAAGCGGCTGAAGGGATGCCCCCATCAGCCGCCTATCTAAAACTTAAAATCAGGCTTCGGCTTCGTCCTCAACCTTGTATTCTTTGACGATCTGGTCAGTTACATTGCCAGGCACTTCTTCATAAGAACTAAAACTCATTGAGAAGTCAGCGCGAGACTGAGTCATCGACTTGAGGTCGGTTGAGTATTTATACATTTCGGACAACGGCACTAGAGCCTTAACAATCTGAGAACCCGCACCGGGTTCCATGCCAAGAATTCTGCCGCGACGTGAGTTCAAGTCACCGATGATCGAGCCCATGAATTCATCGGGCACGGTAACAGCTACTTCATAAATAGGCTCAAGAATTATCGGACGGGCTTCAACAATGCCTTTTTTGAAGGCAATATTGGCCGCCAGTTTGAACGCCATTTCTGATGAGTCAACGTCATGGTATGAACCGAAGTCTACAATTGCTTTGAAGCCAATTGTAAGGAATCCGGCAAGAGCGCCTTTTCTTCTAGCGTCCTGCAAGCCCTTTTCAATTGCCGGAATGAAATTCTTGGGAATTGCGCCGCCAACAACTTCATCAGCAAATTCAAATTCTACGCCCGGATTTGGTTCGAAACGAATCCAACAATCGCCAAACTGGCCACGACCGCCAGACTGTTTCTTGTGTTTGCCCTGAACTCTTGACTTGCCCTTAATGGTTTCGCGATACGGAATTTTGGGCTTGGAAATATCGACATCAACGTTCCAGCGCGACTTAAGCTTGCTGATGGCGACGTCGATGTGAGTGTCGCCAAGACCAGAAAGCAGGCCCTGGCCGAGCTCTGCGTCAAATTTATAAGAAAGAACGCCATCGTCAATGCAGAGGGTGTGCAAACCAGTGCCCATCTTTTCCTGATCCTGTTTAGTGCGAGGGTTAACAGCATAGGTCAGTTTTGCCTGCGGCAGCCCAGGAACCTTTACCTGCATCAGGTTATTCTTGTCGCACAGAGAGTGGCCGTGCAAAGAGCTTTTGGGCTTAACCAGAACTGCGATATCACCGGCAACAATTTTCTCGATGTCAACCTTGGTTTTGCCTCTGAGAGTAGAAAACGAGCTGAATCTTTCGGTACCATCAGTATTAGCGTTTGTATATTCAACGCCGGGACTGAATGTGCCGCTGATTGCGCGCAAAAAGATCATGTCGCCAGCTACTTCGTTGATTTTCTTGAAGATAAAACCACAAACCGGACCGTTGGCGTCAACTGTAATCTTAATCTCTTCTTCGGTACCAGCCTTACAAACTGGAAGAATGCGGCATTCAGCCGGTGAAGGACAGCAATTTATGATAAAGTCAAGAATGTTTTCGGTGCCGATGCTCTTAAGCGCCATTCCGCTGACCAACGGCTTGATTTCATTCTTGGCAATGCCTTTGCGAAGCGCGCCGCGCAGCTCATCAGCACTTATCTCAGCACCTTCGAAGAATTTTTCCAGCAGCGCTTCATCGCATTCGACAATAGACTCTACCATCGGCTCACGCAAAGCGGTTGCATAACTCATCTGATCAGCCGGAATATCTTGAACCTCAATAGCCTTGCCCTTGTCGTCAGTGTAGGCATAGGCCTTCATTTCGATCAGGTCGATTACGCCCTTAAGGTTGTCGAAGGTACCCCAGGGAACGATAATAGGAGTAATCTTACTGTCGAACTCTTTGAGCTTGGTAAAAACCTTGTCAAGATTGATGTTTTCTTTATCGAGCTTGCTCAGAAAAACGATTCTCGGGGTTTTGGTTCCTTCGAGCAAGTTCCAGTTCTTTTCGGTGCCAACTTCGACACCAGACTGGGCATTAATGACCACTATCGCCATATCTACGGCGCCGGAAATCTTGTAAACTTCGCCGAGAAAATCGTCAAAACCGGGCGTGTCGAGCACATTGATTTTGTGATCTTTGTATTCAAGCGCCGCAAGCGAGGTACCGACAGTGGCTTTTCGTTTGGTTTCTTCCGGGTCATAGTTCATCACCGAAGAATCATCGTCGACCTTACCAATTCTGTTATTGGCTCCTGTATGGAAAAGCATAGCCTCTGCCAGAGAGGTCTTGCCTGTGCCGCCGTGGCCGACGAGGCCTATGTTGCGAATCTTGTCGGTGGTATAAAGTTTCATGTTTCTCTCCTAAAAGCTTACTGAAAAGGAATTCCTTCAATTTATCCGATATTTATACAGCAAAAACATCAAAATTGCAACGGTTGCCAGTACATTTCGCAATACCTGGCGTGTTAACAAAGGCACCCAATCTACGTGTTATAGCAACCTGAAAGAAATTCACGTAATCGCATACAAAAACCCGGCGAGATTTCATATGAAGTTATTCGCAGATGACACAGATTAACACAGATGAATTGCAGTCTGCCTGGCCAGGCGACTTTAATCACCCCGGCGCCGCTGCCTGCGGCGTCAGGACATCCTCCCAAGTCCTGTGAGGGACTGCGCATCTGTGAAATCTGCGGTTCGGTTCGCCTTTTCTTTACTTGGTTTCGTGGCCTTTGGCTTCGTGCGAGTATGTTTGTTCCTGGTGAGATTGTCATTAATACTCGATTAAAAGCAGTGCTTGAAATTTACCCGGGGTTTCTGGTACAAAAGCATGTGCAACAGGAGAAAACATGAAAAACCTCAAGTTAATGTTCAAGTTGATTGGGAAATCTACCCTGCTGATCTTACTGGTCAGTATTACAGCTCCAGTTCTGGCGCAAAGCTTCGATCGGCAGATCGAAGAAATCGCTAAGCTTCATACTGCCAAAAAGTATGGCGAAGTTCTAAAAAAACTGGATCCGCTCAAGGCCTCGCCAGAGCTCAACGATCTGAAGCTTTTTTTACAGGCGGAAGCGCTGAAAAATCTTGGCCGCAAAGCCGAAGCGGCGAGCATTTACGCTCAAGTCATCAAGCAATACCCTGATAGCGAAATGGCTTTTCAGAGTCAAATGCCACACTTTCTGCTTCAACTGGAAACCACAGACGAAGGCGGCGTTGCGAGTCTCGAAGCACTTGCCCGAAAGCTTTCAACTCCGTGGCTGCGCGGCACAGCGCTGGAAAAACTTTCAGAACTTGAATTTCTTAAGCCGGGCCGCAAGAGCCGCATCGCAATTCAGTCTCTGCGAGGCTATCAGTCAAACAAACCTTTTTATCGCAGCGCAGCAGCTTCACATGGGCTGCTCAAGAAAATTCTGCAGAACCCGCAAAATTGGGCCTTTGAAGATGACGAATGGCTAGAAATACTGCTCATCGCCAATTCAGAAAATATGATCGGCGAATTCTTCAAAAAAGGTCAGAATCAGGGTCGGTTACTGGGCAAATGGGGCCAGCCGGTCGCAGAACTCTTCAAAGCCGAAGCGCTTCGCCAGGACAAAAAGTTAGCACAGGCTATGCAGATATACAATTCAGTTATCACAACACACAAAGCTGCGCCGGCGGTAATAGCTCTGGCTCATCAACTGCGCGGCGATGCTCATCATTTTTCGAATAATTACGCCGAAGCTATTGTCGACTACAGAATTGCACTGCAGACACCGGTATTTCCGGTAAACGAGATTTCCGCTCTCTACCGACTGATGCGTTCAGCCTACCAGGTTGGCAATGATGCCGAAACACTGGAACTGCTTGGCAGACTCTGTAAAATGGGCGATCTCGGGTCATTGTTCCCGGTTCATATCTACGAAATGGGCCTGGAACTTTACGATACCGGCAGACAGTCCCGCGCAGTACCGTTCTTCATGCTTTTGGCGAGAAATTTTCCGGGGCATTACCGTGCCGACGATGCTCTGGGCTACTCGATTCTTGCTCAAGGTGAAAAATCTGCAGAAGCTCAGACCCTGCTCAAACTGTTGAAAAAGAAATACCCAAATTCATTTTTTATCCGATGGGTTGCGCCTTCGTCATCATCAGACAAACTGCTGCTCACCAGCAAGACCCCCGGCAAACTCAGCCCGTCACTTCAGCGACGCATGAGCGCACTGAAAAAGCTCTGGAAAACCAGCCTTGCCGCAAATGCCAGAGCCGAAGCGATCAAACGTACTGACCTGCACCCTGCCAATCTTCCACTCTACAAGTCGATTATCGAGATAGCCCACGAGAATAACGACTACAACCAGCTGACCGCCTTTGGCGAACGACTCGCGCGACAGACACTTGAAGCAGATCGATCGCTGGATACCATGCCAGAATGGGGCTGGAAAGCAATGTATCCATTTGCCCATGAACACCAGGTGCGTGCCAATGCCAAAAAGTTTGATCTGGATCCATTCTGGATACTTTCTATTATGCGCGAAGAAAGCCATTTTAACCCAGAAATTCTGTCACGCAGCAACGCGCATGGACTGATGCAGATTCTGCCCTCAACCGGCAAATGGATAGCCGGCAAGCTTGGCGAAAAGGGATTTGTTCAGAACAAACTCTGGCAGATCGATCTGAACATCAGATACGGTTCATGGTATCTCAAATTTCTCGCCGACATGTTCAATGGCGATCTCTATCTTGCCTCGTCGTCATACAATGGTGGGCAGGGCAATGTAACGCGCAAGGTCGAACAGGGGCCACACGCTAACCTGCCGGTATTAGACCGACTCGACCGCATCCCGCTACCTGAAACCCGTGACTACTACAAAAAAGTCATGGGCAGCCACTGGGTCTACCATCGCCTTTACAAATAGGGGATGTTCACACGAACCAGGCAAGATTTGGTATAAACTGAAAAATAAATCCGGGGCTCAAACTATAAGTTTGAGCCCCGGATTTTGTTTAAATTGGCAAAAAACTGGTAAAGAGCAGCAAATCAGGGCTTGCAGCGACGCCCGCGACCCTTTTCCAACCAACTGTCATCCTGCCAGGTTTTGAGCAGTGCAAATACGGTCTTGCTCAGCAAAAAGCCGGTGCCAACCGAAAAACTCAGAAGATAGAAAATTTCTGTAGCTGTTTCACTCATGTTTACAGCAAATGTGTGGTGTCACTCATATAAGCAGCTACAGGCGTGTTGCTGGTCTTTTCAAGGTCACTGAGCCAGTTAATTACACTGTCGGCGCGAAACCGCACCGAACGGCCGATCTTGACAGTTGGCAGGCCCAGATTTCTCAGTGTGTAAATCGTGTTGCGTTTGACCTTGAGAAAGGCCATTAATTCTGGAATAGTCATGAGGCTTTCTTTTTTCATGCTGCTTACCTCCGAATGCTTTTTGATCTGTTACTCTTACGTATCTATTTTATCGTCTTAATCGCCAGTTAATTTACGAGAAAAATAAATAAAAAAAAGCTAAACACTTTAACTTATATCGTCGATATGAATATTGAAGTTCATGTGAGGTTCAACTTTAACTTAAAGCTGAGCTTTCGTGAATGGACAACCTAATCCCTAACTCCCTTTCAATGTGTCGCTAAAACGGCACATTTTTTATTTTCCGGAAGTTCTTGCGAGGCTGATCCGCGAATTCTTGTAGTTTACTTCTTCTAAAGTATTGAAAATTTTACTTGGAGTAGAGTAGTATAAGACCCTATAAATCGGGAGGGATTATGTATCAGCAGTTTTCCGCAACCACAGAAACACGGGATCAGGTCGAAATACTCATACTCAAAGGTTACCTTGAAGATACAGGTGGCACCATGCTTAAACAACTTGTGCAAAACGCTCTCGACGCTGGGTTCAGCCTGTTTGCACTTGACTGCACAGGCATTGAGCTCATAAGCAGCCCTGGTGTAGCCGCGTTGCTCGATATTTCCGGATTGATCGTCGATGATTTCGCCGGCCTGCTATCGGTCTGGGGTCTCGACAAGCACCACTCGACTGTTCTCGAAATGTCAGGCTTCTTCTTTATGGCACATCAGGCCGCGAGCGAGCAGGAAAGCCTTGTCTTTCTCAACGGTTCATGAGCTAACTTTTCAGGAGGATTTATGATGAGGAAATTAGCGAGAACCATGGATGGTTTAGTGCCGCGTAAGCTATGGATGGCGAAAGCGGCCTGCCTGCTGCTTGCCGGCTTGCTGCTCTGTGCCGCAGCGACACTTTGCGCCCAGGATCTGGTGCCAACATTGCTTGACCAGGGGCTTAAGCTCTATGCTGCCCGAGATTACCGTGGAGCCGCAGACTACCTTGGGCAGGTTGTCGATATGGCAAAAGACCATGATCAGGCCAGGTTTTATCTGGCATACAGCCTCGCTCTTTCCGGAAATCGTGAGAAAGCGCTCGAGCACGCACGCATTCTCGCTACGAAGCAGCCTGACCAGAAGCAGTATTCCGACCTGCTCAAACAACTGCAAAGCGAGATTGCCAAAGTAAAACCGAAAACAGCAACCAGTTCCTCTGCATTGAGCGTTGGAGAAGAAGTCATATTCGGCGGCTACCAGACCCTCGACGTGGTCAAACCCCGCGTCAGCACTCAAACCTATGATATAAAACCGGCCAGACCCAAGACCCCGATTGAACTGGCCATCGAAAAGATTGATGAGTCTGATAATGAGGGCGCAGAGAAGCTGCTGAAAGAAATCCTCGCCAAAGAACCTGACAACAGCGATGCACTCCACTACATCGGCGTAATCAGCTTTAATAGCGGGAATTTTACCGAGGCTATCACCAAGTTTGAGCTGGCAATCAAGGCCAACCCAAAAAGCTTTCAGAGTCTTTTCCTGCTTGCTGACAGCTACCGTGCTCTCGACGAATATGCCAAAGCCGAAGCGCAGTTTCGCAAAGCTCTTGAGGTGAAGGATGACAGTTTCGCGATGCTCAACCTTGCCGAAGTTATAGTTAAACAGAACCGACTCAAGGAAGCAGAAGATCTGTTCGCGAAGGTCAATCGCAAAGACCCACGCATCGATGACGCACTGATCGGACTTGCACAGATGAAGCTCTATCGAGGATTCACCCAGGAAGCCTCCGAGATGATCAACGAGGTCATTTCGCGTGGCGCCGGCAATCCAGAAGCGCATTTCATAAAATCGCAGATCCTCATGGAAAGTAAGCTCTTCGAAGAAGCAGCCGAAGAAGCCAACCGGGCACTCACCATTATGCCCGGCAACATAAAATACCGCGCTGCCTACGCCTTGGCTCTGGTTCGAAGCTATAACGTCGCACGCGGCCTCGAAGAAGCGGCCAACATAATGCTCGATCTTCCCGATAGCATTGATGCCAGACTAGTGCTCGCAGAGGGGCTTGTCATGAGCGGAGCATCCGGTGACGCCGAAGAACATCTGCGGGTGGTCGAAAAGCGCATAAAACATCCGCTTGTCAGCAAATTACGCGCCGCCATGGCTACTCGCCGTGGCGAAACCGATGTTGCCAAAGAACACTACCGTCAGTTCATGCTCAGATCTGCCGGACAACCGGCAGCAGCACTAGAATACGCACAATTTCTCGAAGGCAGCGAAGACAAGCGTGAAGCTCTGCAGATTTTCCGCGAAATAACCGAACAGTTCAAGGAAACAGCCTTCGCTGAGCGTGCGGCCGAAGCAGTCACCCGCATCGAGGCAACCCTGAGCGGCGAAGCTGATACTGAACGCCGTATCAAAGCAGGCCTTCGCCCCGGCAAAGTCAAGTATTGATGTAACTCGAAAGGACATTCACGGCAATGTGCGGAATTATCGGATATATTGGCAGCAAACCCGCAAACGAAGTAATCTTTGACGGCCTGACCCGCCTCGAATACCGTGGCTACGACTCGGCAGGCATCGCCGTAGTCGATGACCACAAGATTTATGTGCGCAAAGACATTGGCAAGTTGCGCAATATCCGCAAACTGTTGCTCGATGAGTTCGAATCGAATTCAAGCATCGGTATCGGACACACACGTTGGGCTACGCATGGCCGACCTTCCGCCTTCAACGCGCATCCGCACGGAGACTGCCACGGCAGCATCATGGTCGCCCACAACGGTATTATTGAAAATTTCATGAAGCTGCGTCGCAGCCTCGCTGCCGAAGGGCATGTATTCTCTTCCGAGACCGATTCAGAAGTGCTCGCGCACCTGATTGAGGCCAACTATCAGGGCGATCTCAAGCAGGCCGTGCTGCAGGCGGTTAAATGCGTCGAAGGCGCTTACGCCATTGCTGTCATTCACAAGGATCACCCCGACAAAATGATCTGCGCCCGCAAAGAAAGTCCGCTGATCGTCGGTATCGGCAACGGCGAAAACTTTGTCGCATCCGATGTTACCGCAATTCTGCAATACACCCGCCAGGTCGTTTATCTCGACAACTTCGAAGGTGCCGAGGTAACCCGCGACGGAATCAAATTCTTCAACGCAGATGGCAACGATATCGACAAAAAGATCGTCCAGATAGATTGGAACCCGGTAGCCGCTGAAAAAGGCGGGTTCTCGCACTTCATGCTCAAAGAAATCTTCGAGCAGCCACAGGTCATTCGCAATACCATTGGTGGACGCACCTCCGAAGAAGATGGCAAAATCTACCTCGAAGAACTCAAGCTGACCGGCCCCGACATTTACCGCACCCAGCGCATTGTAATTGTTGCCTGCGGAACCGCATACTACGCCGCCTGTGTCGGCAAATATCTGATCGAGAGTCTGGTCAAAATACCTGTAGAGTGCGACCTCGCCAGTGAATTCAGATACCGCTCACCGCTTGTCGATGCCAACACTCTGGTTATCGCAATCAGCCAGTCAGGCGAGACTGCCGATACTCTGGCGGCCGTTAGAGAAGCACGCAGACGCGGCGCCAAAGTGCTCGGCATAGTTAACGCCAAAGAATCATCGCTGACCCGCGAAGTCGATGGACTGGTCTATATTCACGCCGGGCCAGAAATCGGCGTCGCTTCGACCAAGGCATATATCGCCATGCTCACTGCACTCACCCTGCTCGCGTTGATGCTTGGCAAGATCCGTTCTGTGCTTGATCCTGAATACGTCAAGGAAAAAATCCGCGAGCTCAAGGTGCTTCCGCAGCAGATCGAACGCGTGCTCGACAAGAAAGATGCGATCCGCGATATCGCCGCGCAATACCTGGATGCCCGTAATTTTCTCTATCTTGGCCGGGGATTCAACTACCCCACAGCTCTCGAAGGTGCTCTCAAGCTCAAGGAAATCAGCTATATCCACGCCGAAGCTTATGCTGCAGGCGAGTTAAAACATGGCCCGATCGCACTGATCGACCACGAAATGCCGGTAATGGCCATTGTAACTGAGTCAGACGTTTATGAAAAAACCATCTCAAACCTCAAAGAAGTGCAGGCGCGCTCAGGACGCATTATCGCCATTGCCACTGAAGGCGACCACGAAATCACTTCTCTGACCGAACATGTCATCGAGGTGCCCAGGGTATCCGACATCTTCTCGCCGATCATCAATGTAGTGCCGCTGCAGCTCTTCGCTTACTACGTCGCTGATCTGCGCGGCCTCGACGTCGATCAACCCCGCAACCTCGCCAAATCCGTCACTGTCGAGTAAACAGAAAGAGAAACACAGATTACGCAGATTCGCACAGATTAGCAAAACTACTGGCAGCAGAAAGCTGTTATTGCGTCTCAAGCCAGCGCACAACACTGCCTGCCTGAACCCATCTGAGAAACCTGTGTAATCACCCGGGCGCTTCTGCCCTGATGCGCCCAAGTATCACCCACCTCCTGTGGGCGACTGCGGATAAATATGGAACAGAAATCACTAGATAATCTTGAATTTTCTAAGATACTGTCGATAATATCGACGTTTGCCGGCTCACGCGCGGCAAAAGAAGCAATTCTGGCGTTGCAGCCATCTACTGACAGCAGCAAAATAGAAAGCTGGTTAAGTGAGATCGATGAATTTCTCGAATACTCGCAGGCCGGCTTCAAAATTCATCCCGGGGGCCTGCGCGATATTCGCGAAATACTTGAAGTGCTTCGCTCTGGTTCAACTGTGCTTGGTTCCGAAGACTTTTTAAAAGTAAAAGCCAACATCGAAGCCGCAGCCGGCGTCAAAAAAGCCTTCGAATCACATGCCATCTCACTAAACCTCCCGGCGAGCGCGGCGGGATACGTGGCTCTAATGGCCAAAGGCCATAAGAGCCACCTAAAAAAAGGCGGCCGCATCGCCGAGCGCGTCAAAAACATGCCGGCACTCGGCAGCCTGTTTCAGCGCATCGATGACTGCCTCGACGACCGCGGCCAGGTGCGCAGCGATGCCTCGCCGGCCCTGGCCTCGATCCGTCGCGAATATTCGCAAATGGTCAGCAGCACTGAAAAGCAGCTAACTGCATTTCTCAGCCAGCATTCCGACGACGTTCAGGATCACTACTTCACACTGCGCAACGACCGCTACGTCGTACCCATACTTGCCTCAGCTCAGAGTCGAATTCAGGGCATAGTGCACGACCAGTCCGGCACCGGCCAGACGCTTTTCATCGAGCCGCTTTCTTTTTTGCCCGCTAATAACCGGCTTGCGCAGCTACGACTTTCCGAACGCGAAGAGATCCGACGCATCTTTGCAAGCCTGACCGCACTGCTTAACCAGTCATTCAACTCGCTGATCGAACAATTCGAAACCCTGACCTGGCTCGATATGGTGCGCGCCCGCGCCGAATTCGCGGTCAAATATGAGGCCGGCCGCCCAGAACCGACAAGCAAACCCGAAATGCAACTCACCCGCGCCCGTCATCCCCTGATTCACCCTAACTGCGTGCCGCTTGACATCAAAATGAACCAGCAACAGCGCTGCATCATCATCACCGGCCCCAACGGCGGCGGCAAAACGGTAGCGCTCAAAACTGTCGGCATCAATGCGCTGCTCATGCAGACCGGCAACTACGTTCTGGCCGACAGCGATGCCAGAATCCCGAT
>Ga0180007_10001059_pt1 | contig 39670 bp, 39 predicted proteins | sample MM_PC_MetaG_FD_121122 | JGI IMG/M metagenome (GOLD analysis project Ga0180007, IMG submission 121122) | Groundwater microbial communities from the Aspo Hard Rock Laboratory (HRL) deep subsurface site, Sweden - MM_PC_MetaG | ecosystem: Environmental > Aquatic > Deep subsurface > Groundwater... | reverse complement strand
GGGTCGCGTAAAAACCATACAAAAAGGACTGGAACAAATTATCCGCTACCGCGACCAGATCGACCGCAGTGCCGACTGTTACCTGGTGGTTTTCGACCGCACTCCTGCCGGCCGGGCCAAAAGCTGGGACGAGCGCCTGGGCTGGGAAGAACACGCCGGGCCGGACGGGAACGTTACCGTGGTGGGCGGGTAAGGTTTCGGGTGACACCAGGCCACTGCCTCTCAGCTACCTTAGCCAGACGCGTCACCCCAGGGCTCATCATTCTGGATAGCTAGAATGATGCAGCTTCGCCACCGGCTTGGCCGCCGGTGGCGGGATCTGCCCCTTCCCCTTCTGGGGCTCAAAGTACAGCGTGGACAGACCGTTAACCGCATAAAGCATCCAATAATTGGAGTAAATAGAGTTATTATCAACGCAACTGTGGTAAAAAAGCTACTATTTCTGTTGATTTTGCCGGTTTGGCGTGCTAAAGTTGTTCAATAATTGAACAACTTTTTGGGTGATGCGAGTATTTATCATTGGATTTTCCAGTAGATACTACCAAAATGTTTGCCAATACGTTAAATTCTGAATTCTGCAATCAGAACCATGGCAGTGAGCGTGTTTCGGCCGCCACAAACTGAAGTCTGAGACTATGCTACTATTTTAATTCTGCGTTTTATGCGCGGAAGGGCTTGTCGTAATCTGAAATAAAATTAGTGTTATTACTAATCACTCAATCGTATTGGCTTGTGAAGTGAGGAGATGAGGTATTATATGGACATTAAAAATAAAACTGTGTTGGTTACTGGTGCCGATGGTTTCATTGGCAGTCATCTGGTAGAGGCTCTGATTGCAGAGGGTTGCAAGGTTAGGGCTTTTGTATATTATAATTCTTTTAACAGCTGGGGTTGGCTTGATTCATTCCCTAAGGAGACTCTTGCCAAGCTTGATGTTTTTGCTGGTGATATTCGAGATCCAAATGGTATCAGAGAGGCTATGAAGGGCATTGATGTCGTATTCCATCTAGCGGCTTTGATAGCAATTCCATTTAGTTACCATTCTCCAGATAGTTATGTGGATACCAACATCAAAGGTACTCTTAATGTCTTGCAGGCTGCTCGTGATTTTGATATTCAGCGGGTGCTGGTCACTTCCACCTCGGAGGTATACGGCACGGCTCTGTATGTCCCTATTGATGAACAACATCCGTTTCAAGGTCAGTCTCCTTATTCTGCTACAAAAATTGGCGCTGACCGTCTTGCCGAAAGTTTTTACCGGAGTTTCAACCAGCCTGTAACCATTGTCCGACCCTTTAATACCTATGGCCCCCGGCAGTCAGCCAGGGCGGTTATTCCGACCATTATTACCCAGCTTTTATGTGGCATGACCGAGATAAAGCTTGGCAGTCTCCATCCTACAAGAGATTTTAATTTTGTAAAAGATACGGCTGCCGGTTTTATTGCTCTTGCCAAATGCGATGCCGCCATAGGCCAAGAAATAAATATAGCTACACAAGATGAAGTATCCATTGGGCAGCTTGCTCAGGAGATGATAAATCAAATTAACCCGCAAGCAAAGATAGTTACAGATGACCAACGCTTAAGACCGGAGAAAAGTGAAGTAGAGCGCCTCTTAGGTGCCAATGGCAAAATCAAGCAATTAACGGATTGGACTCCTCACTACGACTTGGCAAAAGGTATACAAGAAACCATCGCGTGGTTCAAAAAGCCCGAGAATCTGGCAAAATACAAGGCTGAGATTTATAATCTGTAAACAGGGGATTGTATGAACAATAGTAAGTTTGATCTATTTCTTGATTTTGTTAAAAGCTTGTACCCTGCTGAAACCCCTGTTCCTTTGCATGCTCCGCGCTTTCTGGGTAAAGAAAAAGAGTATCTCTGTGAATGCATAGAAACTACCTTTGTTTCATATGTAGGCAAGTTTGTTACGGATTTTGAAAATCATATTAAAACGCTAACCGGTGTGAAGAATGCTGTAGCCATGGTTAATGGGACTGCAGCGTTACATATGGCGCTGCTGGCAGCAGAGGTTAAGTCGGGCGAGATAGTAATTACCCAAGCCTTAACCTTTGCTGCCACTGCTGCTGGTATTCGTCATGCCAGTGCAGAGCCGGCTTTTGTCGATGTGGATAAAGAAACCTTGGGCATGAGCCCGAATAGCTTGAAGCGATACTTGGTAGAGCATTGTATAAGTAAAACTGATGGTTTGTATAATAAAGCTAGTGGACGCAAGATTGCCGCTGTTATGCCGATGCATACCTTTGGTCATCCGGTACGTATCGATGAAATAGTACAGATATGCAAAGAATACAATCTTTTACTTGTCGAGGATGCGGCGGAGTCCTTAGGCAGTACCTATAAAGGAAAGCATACTGGTACCTTTGGCCGGGCGGCGATTCTGTCTTTTAATGGAAACAAAGCTGTTACCACTGGTGGTGGAGGTATGCTTATTACTGACGATGATGCTTTGGCTGAACGCGCCCGTTTCATTAGTACTACGGCCAAGCGTAAGCACCGCTGGGAGTTTTTTCATGATGAGGTTGGTTATAATCTACGGATGCCGAATGTGAATGCTGCAATAGGTTGTGCCCAGATGGAGTATTTTGATAAAATAATCGCGAATAAGCGGAGTACCGCTGAAAAATATAAAAGGTTTTTTGAGAATCAGGATATCAAATTTTTTTCCGAACCAGACTTTTCTTTTTCAAATTATTGGCTGAATGTAATTTTGCTTGCTAGCAAAGAAGAGCGAGATAAATTTCTTGCTTATACTAATGACAATGAGGTTCAGACCAGACCTATCTGGACTTTGATGAGCAAATTGCCGCCGTATAAAGACTGCTCTAGAACTGAACTTACGAACTCTGAATGGCTCGAGGATAGAGTTGTGAATATTCCCAGTAGTGTACGAGTGTAATGAGCATTCCTTTGCTGCTTATAGGTGGCGGTGGCCATTGTGCCGCTTGTATCGATGTTGTGGAATCTTCCGGTCTTTTCACCATAGCAGGTATAGTCGACACTATAGATAAGATTGGTTTTTCCGTTTGTGGGTATTCAGTCTTTGCTACCGATGCTGATTTGGCTGAATTACGGGTTTCTTATTCAAATGTTCTAATTACTATTGGGCAGATAAAATCTGCTATTATACGAATCAAGCTGTATGATCAATTGAAACAATTGGGTTTTGTCTTACCGGTCATCACTGCAAAAAGTGCCGTGGTTTCGCGTAGTTCTTCGCTCAGTGATGGCATAATTATCATGCATTGCGCTGTGGTTAATAGTAATGCGAGTCTCGGCGAGAATTGTATCATTAATACTAGGGCAATTATTGAGCATGATGTATGTATTGGTGCCCATACACATGTTTCTACAGGCGCTATAGTTAATGGTGGCTGCAGGATTGGGAATGCTTGTCTTGTCGGAAGTGGCGCGGTATTAAAGCAGGGTATAACCTTGGCTGATGAAGTAATTATTGGTGCTGGCTCGGTTGTTATAAAAGATGTTACTGAGCCAGGTGTGTATGCGGGTAATCCGGCAAGGAAAATTTGTGGCTAAAGTATTTATAATTGCAGAAGCAGGCGTCAACCATAATGGTAGTTTGGAATTAGCTTTACGCTTAGTAGATGAAGCAAAAAAGGCAGGAGCTGATGCCGTAAAGTTTCAAACCTTCAAAGCTGAGCATTTAGTAAGTGCCCGGGCTAATAAAGCCGAGTATCAGAAAAAGACTACCGGTAGCGACGAAACGCAGTTAGAGATGATAAGAAAACTAGAATTGAGTTTTGAAGATCATAAAGTGCTTGTCGCTCATTGCAAGGCTGTAAATATTGCTTTTATGTCGACTGCCTTTGATGATGATAGTCTAGAATTTCTTAAGAGCATAGAAATGCCATATTGGAAGATCCCCTCCGGAGAGATAACCAATATGCCTTATTTAAGAAAAATTGGCGCACTCGGAAAGCCAATTTTACTTTCTACCGGTATGGCAAATCTAGGTGAAGTTGAGGCTGCACTTAGTGTTTTGTTGGCTTCTGGTGTTGCTCGGGAAAGCGTTACTGTCTTGCATTGTACAACAGAGTACCCCACTCCTTTAGCAGAAGTAAACTTGAAAGCAATGTTATCTATGGGACAAGCTTTTGGTGTTGCTATCGGTTATTCCGACCACACTGAAGGAATCAGTATTCCTTTAGCCGCGGTAGCGCTGGGTGCTCAAGTAATAGAAAAGCATTTTACATTGTATAAAACGATGGAAGGTCCTGACCATAAAGCCAGTCTGGAGCCAGGTGAATTAAAAGCAATGGTCGAGGGTATTCGTTCGATTGAATTGGCGTTGGGCAATGGAATAAAGCAGGTAACCGTATCAGAAGCTAAAAACCGCCCTGTAGCCAGAAAAAGTATAATAGCTAAACGGGCAATAATAAAAGGAAGTGTAATAACGACTGCAGATATTACCGTTAAGCGTCCAGGTACAGGACTTTCTCCCATGCTTTGGGATCAGATTATTGGTTCGGTTGCGAGACATGATTTTGATAGTGATGAGGAAATTCAATTTTGAAAAAAACAGTAGCATTTTGTACTGGTACGCGAGCTGAATATGGGTTACTTAAGCCATTGATGGATCTGATACTTCAGGATCCGGAACTGGATTTTGAATTATATGTAACCGGGATGCATCTTTCTCCTGAATTTGGAAATACAGTAAATTTAATTGAGGCAGACGCAATACCTATATCCGAAAAGGTAGAAATACTGGTAAGTGGTGATACTCCGTCTGCTGTAACTAAATCTATGGGTTTGGCCATGATTGGTTTTGCTGATGTGTTTGCCCGACACAAGCCGGATATTTTAATTCTTTTAGGTGACCGATTTGAGGCTTTTTGTGTAGCTGCTGCTGCGACAGTTGCTCGTATTCCTATTGCTCACCTCCATGGTGGTGAACTGACTTTAGGGGCGATTGACGATGCTTTTAGGCATTCCATAACCAAGATGAGTTATCTACATTTTACTTCGACAGAAGAATATAAAAATCGAGTTATTCAGCTTGGGGAAGATCCTGAACGAGTATTTAATGTCGGTGCAATTGGTATTGAGATTATTAAAACATTGCCACTATTATCCAAAGAAGAACTTGAGCAGTCGTTGGGTGTTATTCTAAAACTACCATTGGCTTTGATAACCTTCCATCCAGCTACATTAGATGAACAAAAACCAGAAGATCAGATAAATGAGCTATTCAAAGCCTTAGATGTTTTCCCTGATTTATTCTGCGTGTTTACGAAGGCAAATGCTGACGCCGGTGGCCGTGTTATTAATAAATGCATAGATGACTATGTGTTAAGAAATACAGATAGAGCAGTAGCCTTCACTAGTATGGGGCAATTACGATATTTGTCAGTTATGAAGTTGGCATTCGTGGTTATTGGGAACTCATCGAGTGGTATTATTGAAGCGCCAAGTTTTAATGTGCCAACTATTAATATTGGAGATAGACAAGCCGGCCGGGTTCAATCAAGCAGTGTTATTAATTGTAGTGCAAGTGGCAAGGAGATTATAACTTGTATTCAAAATGTTTTTCCCGGAGAATCTACTGCAATAAAGACTACAATCAACCCATATGATAAAAAGAATACGATTGTGGAGATATGGACAAGGCTGCATGCATTCCTAGGGCTTGGGGTTAGAGCAAAAAAATTTTACGAGGGACGCTAATATGATGAAAATTGATGCGAATTCAGAGCTGTTCGTTTCGCGGGATATCTCGCTTCGAGACTCCTTGAAGGTGATTAATAAGACCGGTGAAGGTATTCTGTTCGTGGTTGACACTCAGAGATCGCTATTAGGGACTTTGACAGACGGCGATATCCGCCGTGGCTTGTTGGCTGGAAAGCAAATAAACGATTCAATAGCAGAGATTTATAACCAAAAACCATTCGTATTTTATGAGGATGAATATAGCAGAGAGAATGCAAAAAAAATAATTAGAGAAATGCATTATGAAGCAGTACCGATTCTTTCGGCCGACGGTAGAGTGATCGCATACGAGAAATGGAACGAACTCCTCGGGCATGAGGACCGAAAAGGCTCATTGAGATCGATTGATGTTCCGGTAATTATAATGGCCGGCGGTAAAGGCACGAGAATGGCTCCCTTTACTAATGTCCTTCCCAAGCCGCTTATTCCGGTTGGGGAGAAGACTATCCTCGAACTGATCATCGATAGTTTCAAGGCACATGCGGTCAAGGATTACTATTTTACTGTCAATTACCGCGCCGAAATGATCCAAGCGTATTTTAATTGTATCGAAAAAGATTATTCCATAACTTACTTACGTGAAAAGGAATTTCTTGGTACAGCAGGTAGTCTCAAGTTGCTGCCAGAAAGCGTCTCTGGAACTTTCATTGTCTCGAATTGCGATATCATCGTAAAGGCTGATTTCTCTGAGGTCATGGAATTTCACCGAAAATCGGGAGCTCTGCTCACAGTGATTTCCTCTATCCAGCATTACAAGATCCCCTATGGTGTCGTCCACTTCGAAGCTGGCGGAATTGTCTCTTCGTTAGAGGAGAAACCGGAGTATTCTTTCTGTATTAATACTGGGGTCTATGTGCTTGAGCACGAATGCCTTGAGTATATTCCCGACGGCAAGATATTCCACATGACGACCTTGATGGAAACGCTGATGGCCTCTGGCCGTAAAGTTGCTACATACCCGGTGAACGAAAGTGAATACGTGGACGTGGGGCAATGGGAAGAATACCGAAGCGCAGTTCGTCTTTTGAGTTAAAGAAAGAGGATTAGTAAGAATGCCAATGCTTGCCAATCAAACTGAATTAGCGATTTTAATTAATAAGCACAACTGTTACAAGATGAGTAATATTAAAATAAGGAGGATCAATGTTTTTACACGAGGTATTTCTTAGGATTGCTTTTTGTTATAAAGCAAATCGTATTGGTCCGGATTTGCCCTTTACACATTGGATGTTACATTTTAAAAGTACTATGAGAAGATTGTGCAGAAAAAAATTTAAATCATTTGGACCAGGCGCTGAATTTAGGCCTGGGGCATATGCTATATTTTGTTCTAATATACAAATAGGTGCAAGAGTTGTCGTTAGGCCGGGTTCGATGTTGTTTGCAGATGATACTGTAGAAATTGAAATTGGTGATGATGTTATGATGGGATCAGGTATACATATGTATGTTCATAACCATAGATTCGATAAAATGGATGTGCCTCTTATTCAGCAAGGCTATTATCCTTCTAAGGGTATTTGTATCAAGGATGGAGCATGGATTGGAGCTAATTCAATACTTCTTCCTGGAGTGACAATTGGCAGGAATTCGGTTGTTGGTGCTGGTAGTGTTGTCACAAAATCAGTTCCTGATTTTTCCGTTGTAGGTGGGAACCCTGCGAAATTCATTAAGAAGATAGGAGAATGATGAAATCGGTCTTGATAATCGGATACGGTTCGATCGGCCGGCGGCATAGCGAAATACTGACTGCCTTATATCCTGGCTGCCGGATCGATTTAGTGAGTAGCCACCTCGAAAATGCCCCCGGTATGTATAAAGCGCTTTCAGAAGTGCCCGGACTAGGATCTTATGATTATTTTATTATAGCGACCAAGACTGCTCATCATCGTAGGGATCTAGTTTTGCTTGATGCAGCTGTCTTTGGAAAGATTATACTTGTTGAAAAACCCATCTTTGATGACTGCCGACCCTATACGTCCGTGAGTAACCGTGTTTTTGTCGGTTATAACCTCCGTTACCATCCACTGATTGCCAAACTGAAAACACTATCGTACACCAGAAAAGTTCTTTCCGTTAGCGTGCGAGTTGGTCAATATCTGCCCGATTGGCGCTCCGGAATGGACTATACGGAATCCTATAGCGCACATAAATCCCAGGGAGGCGGCGTGCTCCTGGATTTGAGCCACGAAATAGACTACGTGCAATGGATCTACGGGAAGATATGCGACTTGAGGGCGATCAACTCGAAGATCTCCGACCTTAAAATCGACTCTGACGATTACGCTTCGATCATCGGAATGACCGAAAAGGGCGTGATGGTCTCCATGACCATGGATTATCTCAGCCGCGAGCCTGGTCGGACCATTATCGTACAATACGAATGCAGTACTATATTCGTCGACTTGATAAAGAACGAGATCCGTGAGGTGGGCGGCGAAGTAAAAAGAACCGATGCCCCTGCCACGCCTGTCGAACGGAACTATACGTACGCTGCTATGCATCAGGATATTTTATCTGGCTCTAGTGACTCAGCCTGCACGCTCGCCGAGGGCATCAAGGTTATGGAGACCATAGCGATGGTCCGGAAACAAGCGAAGGAGGATTGGATTGGATAGCAGTGATATTCTCTGCACAATATGCGCCCGCGGTGGGTCGAAGGGCGTTAAAAATAAAAACATAAAACTCATCAATGGCCGGCCGTTAATATCCTATACAATCGAAGTAGCCAAGGCTTCGGGGCTTTTTAAGCATATCGTCATCAGTACCGACTCACCTGAAATAGCGGAAACTGCGAAATACTATGGCGCGGAAGCCTTTTTCTTAAGGCCAGCCGAACTGGCTACAGATAGCGCCGCGAAATTGCCTGTAATCCGGCATGCATTAACCGAAAGCGAGAGGCATTATGGCAAGAGCTTTTCAACGCTGATGGATCTTGATGCTACCTCGCCGCTGCGGACGGTTCAGGACCTTCACGGTGCTTTGGAAGTCTTTATGAAAGGCGGGTACGATAACGTAATTACCGCTATGCCATCAAAGAAGTCACCGTATTTCAATTTGGTGGAAGTATCAGGCGATGGTAAAGTTTTTTTATCAAAGCGATTAGCGAAAACTGTAGTCCGCCGTCAAGATGCTCCGAAATGCTATGACATGAATGCCTCCATCTATCTGTGGACCCGGGACGCTCTCCTTAACAATGAGACCATAATCTCCGGCAACACCGGCTTGTTCGTGATGCCGGAAGAACGTTCGATCGACATCGATACCGACTTGGATTTCGAGTTCGTCGAATTCCTCATGAAGAAAGAAGCTAATAATGTTGGTACTTAAAGGGAAGACTATTGTCATTACGGGCGGAGCTGGTCTCCTCGGGCGCGAATTATGCGTATCAGCCGCTAAGGAAGGTGGGACAGTCGTCATTGCTGATATTGATTTATCAAAAACCGAAAGTCTGGCAGGTATCATAAATGAGTCGGTCCCCGACGCTGGTGCATTCGGCGTGCTTCTTGACATTACGGATGCGGACTCCATCAGGGCAGCGATACGCCTGATCGTCGGACGGACAGGAAAAATAGACGCCCTGGTAAATTCGGCTTATCCGCGAAATAGGCAGTACGGCAAGAAATTCGAGGATGTGAGCTATGAGAGCTTCTGCGAGAACGTAAACCTCCACTTGGGCGGCTACTTCCTTGCGAGCAAGGAATTCGCGTTACATTTTAAAGCTATCGGTTCAGGTCACGTGATTAATATGTCCTCGATATACGGAACGGTCGCTCCAAGGTTCGAAATCTACGACGGTACTTCCATGACGATGCCTGTAGAATACTCTGCTATAAAATCCGGCGTCGTGCACCTAATGAAGTACATGGCGAAGTATTTCAAAGGTACTAGCGTGCGTTTCAATTGTATCTCCCCGGGCGGGATCAGGAACGGGCAGCCTGAATCCTTCCTTGACCGATATGCGCAGTACTCATCCACCAAAGGGATGCTGGATCCTGCAGACTTGTGTGGAACTCTAGTATTCCTGCTTTCCGACGCATCGAGATTCATCAATGGACAGAATATAATCGTCGATGATGGTTGGAGTTTGTAGCCTGATTAATCATCTCCGTCCGATGGTGAACAGTTACTGCGGATGCCATGGATGCGATCAAGCCTATCACGCGAGGTGCAGTGAAAAGCTGCCATTAAGAGTAATTTTTGGTAATTTCGATCATCGATTTCCATTCGAAGTGTAATCTCTAGTTCTGGGTCTGTGTTACAAAGAGTTAATGTTTACGGCGTTACTCGAACGAAGACTTCAGGCCAGCGTTTAGGGTTATGCCCATTCGACAAGTTTTCATGAACGATGACAGTTTCATGCTTCCCTGCTTCAGAAAGAAGTATTGAAATATTGAGTGGGATTTTGAGTTGAATGATTCTTTTCGAAAAGACGACAGCTCGAAGGATCCGATCCTCACGAATTTTGAAGATCCTTTAGTTCGTAGTTGAGAATATGGTGCTATCGTTTCTTCCCTGAACATGGATGAATCGTTCAATATTTAGAAGAAAGTCAAGTGTGAATGGATGCCAATAATTGTCTAGTACTCAAGGCTGGCAGATGTTATCTGGTGGCTGAAAATTAAATGAAGCACAGCTGGGCAGAGTATAACAATATTTTAGCTATGAACTCCTAGCCTTACTCTAGATGATTTGCGTCTGAGGAAATGTTAAGATGAAAAACATTATGATCTTAAGTTTTCACCCGCTTACCCAGAAAATCAAGAACGATTACTATTTAGATGAACTTGAGCAGATTGGTTATTCGGTTGTTTTTTGTGAATTAGGTTTTATTTACAATTTTCCTAAGGATATACATGGAACTATAGAAGATGGCCGCAGGAAATACTTTTCTGATCTTGGTAGTTTTAAGGCGTTCTGCAAATCGTTTGAAGCTGCAGGAACAGCATTTATAATGTTAATGCACTTTGACAAGGTGACTCTTGGTCTTTTCCGCTTCTTAACGCGACTTAAGGTATTTCTTGTTTTTTACGCTACAGGACAGTTTAAAATAGTAGAAAAGTTATCATTTAATGATTTAACAAAGAAACCTTTAAGTACAATTAAACGTATGGCGAATCGATTCGGAGAGCAAATGTTATATTCAATTGGCTTTATAAAAAGATATGATTTAGTATTTGCATCCGGTTCCTATTGCTTCAAAAAATACTCAAGGCATCGAACTATTCTTAATATCAATTATTTCGATTACGATAATGCTTTGGCAGTATCGGCCGCAAAGTCGATGCTGAACGGCAGATATATCGTATTTCTTGATATGTACCTGCCTTTCCATCCAGACCAAGCGATTTTAGGAATCGAAGCGGTTGATCCAGATATTTACTTCTGTGAGATGAACGCATTATTCTCGAGGCTTGAGATGAGATACGACGCGAAAGTTGTGATCGCCGCCCATCCTAAGTCGGATTACTCGGTAAACCCTTATCAAGGGCGGAAGATTTACGTCAATAAAACGGCCGAACTGGTTCGGAATTGCCAATTTGCTGTTTCACATTCCAGTTCGTCTTTTGTCTATGCTGTAATCAACCTAAAACCCTTGTTACTCACGTACTCGTTATATCTGATGAAGGTTTACGGAAAGGTACTGATGAATCCAATGCATGATATAAGTCTTGATCTTGGTTGTCCGCTCGTGAATATTGACGAAACAGCGATAGGGGATGTCCTTCTTAGCGTAGATATGAAAAAATATCAAGAGTACAAATATCGATTCTTAACTTCACCACAAACTGAAAAAACAACATCAGTGCAGATTGTTACTGATTATTTTTTTAAAAAACTGGAATCTAGGTAAGGCCACAATTGGAAGAACACAAGGAGCATACGTTAGGTCGAAGATATCTCTCGAAGCTTGCGGCCCAATTCATCAGTCTTATCATTACCTTCATTATGCAGGCTATTGTACCACGGAGTTTAGGACCAAAGAACTATGGAAGTTACTCGTTTTTACAGGACTATTTCAACAAGATAATTTCTTTTTTTGATGTTGGTACCTCTACCGCGTTCTTTACGAAACTTTCGCAGCGGAAAAATGAGTTTTCGATAATAAGCTTCTATTTTAGGCTTCTCACCCTGGTTTTTTCTTTGGTGATCGGATTCGCCGTTGGAGTAAGCGTTTTTAGTCTCGAACATTATTTTTTCCCGGATCAAGAATGGCTTTTTATTTTGATGGCTGCTTTCGTGGTTTGCATTTTTTTCCTTAGTGAAATCTTTTTTAAAATTACGGATGCCTACGGGCTTACAGTTTTCTCCGAAAAGATACGAGTTTTTTCTAGGCTGCTTTCGGTTATCCTTGTTATCGTTTTGTTCGCACTTCATAGATTGAATCTGCTCTCGTTCTATATTACTCTAATCGTGCAGTATGGATTGTTGACTATCGCTCTTGTCCTGCTATTAGGCAGGAATTCGAAATCGATATTTAGGGAGAATTGGTCGCTAAGCTTGCATTCGTTTAAATCGTACTTTATGGAATTCTTCTCCTATAGCAAACCTTTATTGCTGTTAAGTTTGATTGGAACCTTGGCCGGCATTCTTGAGCGCTTGATTTTACAGAAATTTTCTGGTTCATCGGCTCAGGGTTTCTATGGTCTATCATACGCAATCGGGCAAATTTGTTTTTTGTTTACTAGCTCTATGACCCCTTTGTTCATGCGCGAAATTTCCATCAGTTTCGCGAACAACCGTCTGGACGAGATCAAAGCGAGTTTTTCTCGACTCGCACCGCTTCTGTTCCTTATCAGTTCGTATTTTGCATGCTTTATCGCCGTTAACTCACAATTCGTTGTGGTTTTACTAGGGGGTAAGAATTTCAGCGACGCGGCGTTTTCATTAACTATTATGGCCTTCTATCCTATTCATCAGACATATGGGCAATTGACCGCTTCCGTATTTTTTGCCACAAACGATACAAAAAAATATTCTGTTATTGGGTTGGTTTTTATTGGGCTCGGTCTCGCGCTAACTTATTTTACCATTGCACCTCACGTGTCCGGTGGGTTAGACATGGGATCAGCCGGACTATCAATAAAAATGGTCGCCATCCAGTTTTTCGCTGTAAATGTCAGTCTTTTTTTTATCGCAAAAAAATATAGGTTGGGCTTTTTACGACTCTTAGGGCATCAAGCTTTCTGCATTGTGTATTTTACCGCTAGCGCATATCTGATAAAATTATTCTGTTCAAATGTATTCGAGAACAATATTATAGTATTCTTTTTCGGGGGCTTAGCCTATACGACGATTTCTATCCTTCTCTTATATTTCTTTCCTGCAATGTTCGGCCTTTCACTAGCGGACCGGAATTCGCTAAAAAGTAAAATCTCTAATATGATAAAGAGGCAATAAATAAATTCTGCTTAGGTTGCGATATAATTTGTTATGAGGGACTATGCAAACTATTATTCAGTTATTAAGAAGGTACCGCCAATTTTCCTCATGGAAAACTATTGATACCACTCAGGTGCACCGAACTTGTTCAATTGATCGCTTATCCAGATTAGGTAAGTATGTTGTGCTTTTTCAGCGAGTGGCATTAGGAAAAAGTTCTGTCGGGGATTATACATATATCGCTGATGGCACAATTTGCACAAATACCGAAATAGGAAAGTATTGTTCGATTGCTGCTAATGTCGTTATTGGTTTGCAGGACCATCCGATGGGATATATCTCTACATCACCAATATTTTATGATTGTTCACAACCATTACCCATGTTTTTTACAGAGAATAGAAACTCTGAGCCTGTAAAAAGGACGAACATTGGCAACGATGTCTGGATCGGGAATGGAGTGAGGATCAAAGCTGGATTGACTATCGGTTCAGGCTCCGTTATTGGAGCTGGATCTATCGTGACAAAGGATATCGAACCATATACCGTGGTTGCTGGCGTTCCCGCCAAAGTTATAAAAAGAAGATTCTCAACCGCAATATCTGCGAGATTGCTCGATTCGAAGTGGTGGGACTTAGATTCTGTCATATTAAGCAGCTTGTCTAAATACTTTAGCGAACCGATCATGTTCCTTGAGGAGTTGGAGCGTAGCAGGTTATGATTACAAAACTAATGGATGGATGTTGGAAGATTATATTTCGATTATTTTTTACAAGCAAGTTTTTCAGTATCGGTTCTGGGTCAATCCTCAAATATCCTTTTCGCCTTGATGGTGCAGTAAATATTAGCATCGGATTCGGTACATTCTTCCAAAAAGGTTTGTGGCTTTATTCTGTTGGTATCGATTGCCTTCCGGCAAAATTGGAAATCGGGAATAGATGCGTATTTGGTTATAACAACCACATTACTTGCGTTAGGGCAGTATATATAGGCGATAAAGTTCTCACAGCAAACAATGTTTTTATTTCGGATAATATTCATTCCTTTAGCGATGTAAATACCCCGATCATCGACCAAGCCGTGGCGTTCAAGGCAAATGTTAGCATTGGAGACGGATCTTGGCTCGGGGAAAATGTTTGCATTATTGGCGCTTCAGTTGGGAAAAATTGCGTGATAGGCGCGAATTCGGTTGTAACAAAGGATATTCCCGATTATAGCGTGGCCGTGGGCGCACCAGCTAAGGTGATTAAAAAATACGATAAGAATTCGGGCAAGTGGCTGAAGTTTTGACGGATTTTTATAGGAGTTGATATGGCTAAAGTTTTAATCACCGGCGGATCTGGTTTCATAGGCTCGAATTTAGCCGCTAGCCTGGTGTCGAAAGGGCATTCAGTAAGGGTGCTCGATAATCTATCCGAGCAAATTCATGGAGCTGACCCGGATTCATCGCCCCTTTACACTTCCATAAAAGGGATTGTCGATTTTGTACGAGCGGATATCCGCGACAGGAAGCACCTGACGTTGGCCCTTGATGGAATGGAGGTTGTTGTTCATCTTGCCGCCGAAACGGGTACCGGCCAATCCATGTATGCAATAGAGAAATATGTGGATGTAAACGTAGGTGGCACCGGGCTATTACTCGATATAATAGCAAACGGGAACGGAAAAGCAAAAAAAATTGTAGTCGCATCATCTCGCGCTATTTACGGCGAAGGGAAATATAATTGTCCAACCCATGGTATACAGTTTCCGGGTTCTAGGGTTCCCTCAAGAATGGAGCAGGGCGATTTCGAATTGCACTGCCCCATCTGCGACTCAGTGTGCACCTCATTGCCCACTGATGAAGAATCTGCCCTTAGCCCTGCTTCGGTGTACGGCGTGACCAAGCTGACTCAAGAGCAACTGACTTTGAACGTCGCTTCGGCATTAGGAATACCTGCCTGCGCGCTTCGGTATCAAAATGTTTACGGGCCCGGTCAGTCGCTCTCGAATCCATATACTGGAATTCTGTCTATTTTTTCGACGAGGATGCTAAATGGAAATGGAATTAACATCTTTGAAGATGGAACCGAGAGCCGCGATTTCGTCTATATCGACGATGTTGTGAGCGCTACGGTTGCTGCTATTGAAACCGATTTTTGCGGAACGATGAGTCTGAATGTTGGTTCGGGATCCGCGACGGACGTTCTTACGATCGCAAACTTATTGAAAAAGCATCTAAAAATTGAGGTACCGATAGAAATTAGCGGAAAATTCCGGGTAGGAGATATTAGACATAACAGAGCGGACCTACGCAGGATCGAGAAACTGCTTAATTTTAAACCATCGATGGGTATCAACGAAGGATTGAAAACTTTCACTGAGTGGGTGCAGTCTCAACAAATCACGGAAGATGGATACGAAAAAAGTATCGAAGAGCTAAAATCCAAAGGTTTATACAAATGAAAGTATCTTCTACCGGAACGCCGGGGCTTGTATCAATTATCGTCGCCAGTTATAACCATGCCGAGTATCTCGAACAGCGAATAGCGAGTCTCTTCAACCAAACCTACAAGGATATCGAAATCCTTGTGATTGACGACAAATCGACCGATGATTCTCTCACTGTATTGCGAAAGTATGAAGGGAAAGAGAATTACACGCTGATCTCCAGGGAATCCAATGGAGGGTGGGTGGAAGTTAGTAACCAAGGTGCGGAATTAGCAAAAGGCGAATACATATTGTTCGGGAATTGTGATGATTTCTGCGAACCTGATCTTATAGAAAAATTGGTAATGGGGCTCCAGAAATTTACTGCAGCAAATTTAGCGTTTTCAAGAAGTAAACTCGTCGATGCTAATGGTGCTTTTCTAGGGACCGATTTTTCCCATAGGGAACGGGCATTCAGGAAAAGATGCACTAGTGATGTTTTTATTCCGGGCGTTGATATGAAAAAATTTCTGTTGCATTCATGCGTTATTCCTAACTTAAGCGCGGCATTGATACGTCGCGACAGCTTTTTGGTAATGGGCGGTTTCTCCAAAGATTATCTAGTGTGTTGTGATTGGGACTTGTTTTTCAAGCTCGCTAATACCGGCGGTTTTTTCTATGTTTCGGAACCGCTTAATGATTTTCGACAACACGGATCAACAATCAGGAGTACCGTTAAAAATAAAATAATCGTCGCGGAGTACTTTAGGCTTCTCTACCCTAACATTGACTCCTGCCATTTACAAGTATTTGATAAGATTAAGTACTCGGTCCGTGTTGGCAAGATTTGGGCGGATAATCTTCTACTTCCATCTTTGAGCGGGATTCAGAATTTCCGATATCATCTTTCGCTTTCATTAAGGTATAATAAGCTTTCCGGTCTATATTTAATATTCGGTATGTTAGCAAAGGCCTTTGAAATCATTTCAGGCATGCCTAGATATGCCTTTAAGAAAATCATAAATAGAAAATCCGTTTAGGGAATGCTAACGGATATTGGAGGTCGGATTAGATGAAAACAGTAATTCTGTGCGGGGGCTTTGGTACGCGGATCCGTGGCGTCGCTGATGACATTCCAAAGCCGATGATTCCTATCGGTCGTTTCCCTATACTATGGCATATCATGAAGACTTATTCAGAGTTTGGTATTAAGGAATTCATACTCTGCCTCGGGTATAAAAGCGAAGTAGTCAAGGATTTTTTTCTAAATTACAGGGCTATGGTATCTGATTGTACTATTTCTCTAGATGGTTCTCAAGCGCCAGTTTTTCACAATACGGTCAGCGAAGCTGATTGGAAAGTAACTTTGGCTGAAACCGGATTAAATGCGATGACTGGCTCACGGGTTCGGCAAATCCAGAAGTACGTCGGGGAAGAAACTTTCATGCTGACCTATGGCGATGGCGTCGGAAATATCGATATTGCCGCGCTAATCGCATTCCACAAATCCCACGGTCGCATCGCAACGGTCACGGGTGTACAGCCACCAGGACGGTTTGGCGAACTGGTTTTAGATGGTAGCAAGGTTCTTTCGTTCAACGAAAAACCGCAGATAACCGGTGGGTATATAAATGGCGGTTTTTTTGTCCTCGACAGTCGTATATTCGATTATCTTGATGATCGCGAAGATTTGGTTCTGGAAAAGGAACCGCTCCGCCGTTTGGTTGCTGACCAGCAATTGATGGTGTTCAAACATGATGGATTTTGGCAGCCGATGGATACCTACAGAGAGTACAGCATGTTGAACGAAATGTTTATGAATGGGAGTGCTCCGTGGGTTCGATGGTAGATTTTTATTCAGGCAAGAAGGTTCTTGTCACCGGAGATACGGGATTCAAAGGATCGTGGCTGTGCGAATGGCTTCACTTAATGGGAGCTGAGGTTCTTGGTGTGGCATTGCCTCCCGCAAATCCACAAGACCATTGGATCCAGGCAAATACGGGCAGCAGAGTTAAGCATATCGATTTGGATATTAGGGATCGAGGAAAAGTAATAAATACTTTTAGGGAATTCAGGCCGGAAATTGTTTTTCATCTCGCCGCGCAAGCGATAGTGAGGGTTTCCTATGAATCGCCTGTTGAAACGTTTGAGACTAACGTGATCGGTTCCGTAAACATCTTGGATGCGATTAGGTTGATGGACTGTGTCCGCAGTGTCGTATATGTTACTTCTGATAAGTGCTATAAAAATTTGGAATGGTCTTGGGGCTACCGCGAAGTGGACGAACTGGGTGGACATGATCCTTATAGCGCTTCGAAGGCGGCGGCGGAGCTTGTTTTTTCTTCGTATCGGGACAGTTTCTTTTCGAAGAGAGGATACTTGGGCACAGTGAGCGTCCGCGCGGGAAACGTCATCGGCGGAGGGGATTGGGCGGTCAATAGGATAATCCCCGACTGTATCAAAGCGTTAAAATCCGAGGAGCCTATCATTGTGCGTAGTCCAGATTCTATTCGGCCTTGGCAGCATGTGTTGGAACCTCTAGGTGGATATATGCTAGCAGGCATGAAGGCTTGGGAAAATCCAGTTAAATTTTCCGGCGCTTGGAATTTCGGACCTGATGCGGCTTCCATACGATCTGTAAAAGAGTTAGTTTCCAATGTTATATCCGTATGGGGTTCTGGGTCTAGTCTGGATAAAAGTGATCCTAATGCCCTTCATGAAGCAAAGAATCTGATGCTATCCATAGAGAAAGCCCGAAGTGAATTAGGCTGGAGGCCCCGATGGAATTTCGAAGAAAGCATACAAAAAACGGTCTCATGGTATAAGGCGGTAGAAGTGAACGGTATTGATGCGCATCAAGCAACGATCGAAGATATCCATGCGTATACAAGGAGCATATTATGATCGAAGGTGTTGTGATTACGCAGTTGAAGCAAATCCCCGATGAACGCGGCAAAATAATGCATATGCTTACCGTTAAGGACAAGCATTTTGAAAGCTTTGGTGAGATTTATTTTTCATGTATCTATCCGGGTGCTATCAAAGGCTGGCATATCCATAAGAAAATGATTTTAAATTACGCTGTTCCGCATGGAAAGATAAAATTTGTACTGTATGATGATCGGGAAGGCAGTAAGACTAGGGGAGAGCTGCAGGAAATATTTATGGGACCCGATAATTATTGTCTTGTAACGGTTCCTCCGATGGTATGGAACGGCTTCAAGGGAATTGGAACAGAAATGGCGATCGTGGCTAATTGCTCGTCCATTTCGCATGATCCCGACGAGATAATGAGGATGGATCCTTTCGACAAGAAGATCCCCTATGACTGGGCGATAAAGCACAAATGAAAAAAGTAGTAATTACTGGTGGACTAGGGTATCTTGGTGGCCGTCTCTCATCAAAGCTCCTCGATACTGGTATGGAGGTTCGCGCTCTTTCCAGAAGGAACCCTCCTGCAAGCCTTCTCGGAACCGATACGGCCCGGTCTACTGTGGTCTGCGATTATTCAAGCTCTTCTTTGGAAACAGCGTTTTCCGGGTGTGATACGGTTGTCCACCTTGCGGCAATGAATGAAATCGAGTGCAAAAGCGATCCATATAAGGCTATTGAATTTAACGTGGCTGGAACCCAGAGGGTCATCGATGCGGCGATGAAAACAGGCATCGAAAACCTAGTCTTCTTATCCACTGCTCATGTCTATGGGGCTCCTCTCCTTGGAAAGATAACAGAATCGAAATTACCGCATCCTGTCCATCCGTATGCAACTACCCATCGTGCTGCGGAAGATTTGGTTTACGCCGCCGGAGTTTCCGGGAAAATACATACCTCGATTATAAGGATGTCAAATAGTTTTGGCCCACCTCTCAATCCGGAAGTGAATCGCTGGACTTTGGTATGCAACGACCTTTGTAGGCAACTTATCGAAAAAAGGCAAATAATTCTTAATACGAGTGGGATACAAGTCAGGGATTTTATAACGCTTACGGATGCGGTGAACGCAATAAAATTCATTGGAGAAAATAGCGAATCTTATGAATCTGGAGCAATTTTCAATTTGGGCGGGAAATTATCTATGAGCGTTCGGGCGATAGCCGAGGATATCTCCAAGATTTACGAGGGAAAAATGGGAGAGTCTATTCCGGTACAAGCTCCAGAACCCAAGCCCGGTGAAACAGCTGGATACTTGGATTTCGATATAGGGAAGCTAGAAGCGCTTGGGTACTCGTTAGGCGGGAAGTACTACCAGGAACTATCAGAATTGATTGATTTTTGTGGGGCACACTTTGCAAAGTAATTCAGGGCCACTGGTTAGTATTGTTATGCCAAGTTATAACCATGGGCAATACATAGGTCAGGCGGTAAGATCCGTAATAGAACAAAAGTATCAAAATTGGGAACTAATAATAGTTGACAACAATTCAAATGACGATACCGACCAAGTGCTAGCGACCATGTCTGACCAACGTATAAATATAATAAAAATTAACAATCACGGAGTAATTGCAAAGTCAAGAAACGCTGGAATTGATGCATCTAATGGCAGTTTTATTGCATTTCTGGATTCTGATGATTGGTGGCATCCGAATAAACTGGAAAAACAAGTAGCTTTTATGCTTGCAAGACCCGAGTTAGGGATTTCAGGTACCAGGTTGCTGACTTATCCAGCAGGCCGAAAAATTCCCTTTCCTTTACGTGCAACTAGGACTATAACCTTGGGTAGGCTGTTAAAGGAAAATGTCTTTTATAATTCAAGTATTGTCATTACTCGCGAAGCCATGCAGGCCGTTGGGAGGCTTTCTGAAATAGCTGATAATCGCGGGGTTGAGGATTATGCTTTTTGGCTTGGGATACTATCTAATGGATATTGTGGAGTTCTTCTTAAAGATGTTCTAGGCTACTACAGGATCCATTCTTCGCAGGTTAGCTCTCTCGATGGAGTGTTTGTAAATTTCTGCAAAGTAGCCAGGGTTATTGCAGAATATAGTGGAACTCCTGGTTTTTTTCGTGCTTTCCGGAGCCAGTTCAATCTCTGCGAAATCCAATATCTGAGCGGAAAATATCAAAAATTTTCATTCCGATTGTTTTTTGAGCCGGTACGAATCCTAAATAAAATCCGTACTCTTCTAAGAGCTGTCGTTCTTCATCTAAAGTGAAATCGTATGAATTGAGATTGTTAATTTATAGTAGTTTTATCAGCTGTTGATGCTAAAAGCAACAGAGAGACATTGTCATGGTGTCGGACCAGGCTATTGTATTCCTTGAAAATCGATTGATTTCAAATATTATATAACCATAGAAAGCATGAGGTCTTTATGAATCGATTCCATTAACTATATTGGTTAAGGAGCGTCTTATGAATCGATTTTATTTGAAGCACTTCCATATTTACCTTTTTTTCTCGATGTCAGTATTCGCTTTGTCGGTTTTTACCGCATGCGAATATCCAGAGACTGATGATTCCTCAATAACGCATTATTTGCTTACTATTGTATCGAAAGGTAACGGGGTGGTTAGCCCAAGTGAGGCGGAGTACCTAGTTGCCGGTGGTAGCAGGAATATTTGCGCTATCCCTAATTCTGGGTATCGATTTCTTGCCTGGGAAGTAAGTGCAGGAACTGATGTAAATATAGAAGATTGCGAAGCCTCTTCGACTGTCGTCACGATTGGCATTGATGATGCTACCGTAACTGCGACATTCACTCCATTCTTACTAGGATGGGAAATTAGGCATGTGAGCGACACTGCAATTGTCAGTGTCAGCGCATCGGCAGACGGTAAACACCTGGCTGTTGCGACCAAGGATGACGATATATTTACATCGAACGATGGAGGTCTTTCATGGGCTGATCAGCCGGCATCTGGGAAAAGGGCATGGAAATGTGTCATTTCTTCCGCTAAAGGAGATATCCTGTATGCCTATGTAGAGGGCGGGAGCATTTATAGATCCAAGGATTACGGCTTTTCATGGCTTGAACTCGCTTCCGCTGGTGTGCGTAGCTGGTCCGATATAGCTTGTTCAGCCTCAGGAGCCTCGATCGTCGCTTGCGTTTCGGAAGGAGATATCTTTACTTCAGCAGATTCGGGAGAAACTTGGACAGATCAAATTTCTATCGGCTCAGTTCCTTGGAAATCGGTATCCATGTCCGCAGACGGGAACTTTCTAGTAGCGTGCGGGGTTGATGCCTGGACCTCATTTACCAGTTCCTCCCTGACCGCATACCTTTATACTTCGATAGACGCCGGACTCAGTTGGATAAGTCGACCGAATTCTGGCAGGTACTATTGGGAAGGCGTTTCTCTGACCGGCAACGGGGAAAACATGTTCGTGTTTAGCCGTACGTGGATTGGCTATCAAGCAGGATTGCCGCTGGACTATCTGCCCTCTATTCTACTAGTTTCCTATGACCAAGGAGGGACTTGGTCCGCCATGGGATTGGATATAGATACTTCATGGAAATGCCTGGCTTCTTCATACAACGGATGGTCTCTCACAGCAACTAACGACCCACCAACAGTGTTTAAAACATCCGTCAATTCGGGGAATGCCTGGACGACAGATACCAGTTTTTCCGCCTCATGTCTCGCTGTTTCTGCCGATGGTCTTATGATTTTCGCCGGCGATAACAATGGAATAATGCATATTGGTCATTATAAATAGTAACTAAATTTGATCAGTGTTGTGTTCAATCAATATCATTTAGTTGGAAGGAACTACATCATATGGGAAAAATTTTGGTGCTTGGAGGCAATGGGTTTGTAGGAAGCAATTTTCTAAATAGGTTTTCCACTTCAAAGGATCAGGAATTTTCTGATGTTATTTCTTTGGACTTAATTCTACCAGCATTATATGCAGATAAAGTTAAATATGATCAATGTGATATTACTGATAGAGACGCTCTTCAAAAGATGCTGTTCAAGTATAAACCCAAATATTTGATCAACTTTGCCGGTATACTCAGGGCAGACAATCTGGATGACATACTTCGGATAAACCTGATGCCAAGCAATACCGTAATGGAATTTGCCGCTCAAAATGGCTATCCAGAGAAGATTCTACTTGTTGGTTCGGCTGCTGAATATGGCATACCCAAGAGCAATCCAGTCACTGAGGATGATCTTTTATGCCCGATAAATCTATATGGGATATCTAAGATGTTTCAGACGCAGCTTGCGCAATATTACTTTAGGGAGAGAAATGTTGGCGTTATGGTCGCGAGGACATTTAACTTGATGGGGATGGGTGTGTCAACCTCGCTTGCTATCGGTAATTGGATGAAGCAGATTGATGTTTTGGAAGAGGGGCAAACTATTCGGGTAGGAAATTTGGAATCACAACGGGATTACCTTCATGTCAATGAAGCTCTGGTAAAATACTTGTATCTCCTTAAATATGGAAAGCTAGGTGAAGTATATAATATTTGTAGTGGGAAACCAATAAAAATGCTAGCCGTACTTGAATCTCTGATAAGAGAGAGCGGCAAAAATCTAAAAATCGAGACGGTGAAGGAACTATTAAAAAGAGATGAAATCCCGATGATTTATGGAGATTCCCGAAAGTTCGATTCGATATGAGCAGTTCTGGTATAAAGGATGGCGAATGAAAAAAGCATTCATCGCAGTACTTGGTTTTTATCTTTTCTTTCACATTCTCGGTCCATATTTTTATCAATTGAAATATGGGTTTATTCATTATTTGCGACAGCCTTTTGACTTGAAATCGATAAACCTCGTCGTACTCATGAATACGATTGTTATTCTCTTGGCAATCCTAATAATATTGGTTATTCCGGGAAAAAAGAAAACAGAAATAATAAAGCTTAAAGGGATTTTTCCATTATACATATTTTCGCTAGCCTTCTCATATCTTGCTTTATTTATATTTAAAGGGTTTTCTGGTATTCTTGCAGGCTCGGCTAATGGAACCTTTTTTTCTTATGCGAGTATGTTTTTAAATAGTGGAGTTCTCTTGTTTTTATTACTCGCTGGGACGGAAAACAAGGCTATGTTTATCGGTTCAGCTAGCCTATTTGTAATCGTAAGGAGCTTTGGTGGGAGCAGGAGTTCAGTGCTTTCCGTTATCATAATAATTTTGATGCTTTTTGCTACCAAAGATTTAAAAAAAATGATTAAGCCAGCGATTGTTTTTTTATCTATCGGTATAGTTTTAACGCCATTTCTATTCTTCTGGGCGACATACCAAAGAAACGGGTATTTGGAAAAAAATAAAGTTGGCTATTTTATGGAAATCGTTGTTCAGAGAATTTCTCATCTGGAATCAGGTGCCATTCCTGTATTTAACAAAAACTCCATTGGAGAGAACTTGCAAATTTTTTATGAAAAATACGGCATAGTTAAACAAAGTAAGCTTGCTTTGAATGCGATGGTTCCAGGGGATATTTTTTTACCTGATGTAGATCCAAATCAGTATTATAGGAGTGCTTTTCTCGGATATAGTGAAGAACTTTCCAGCAGTTATTATACATCTATAAACATGACCTTGCCGGTTTATTTTTTTATGTATGGTAATGTATTTTTTTCAATACTTATTTCTTTAGCTTTAATTCTAGCCTTATATGCGCTATCGCATGTTTTTCCAGATAGGCTTAAGGTGTTTAATTTTGCTTTTCTCTTGATCCTGTATGAGCTGCTCACTTATTTTGATTTTGTGATGGTAGTTCGACGTTTTTTATATATTGTATGCACTATATCTTTAGCGGTCATAATATCTATGATTTATCAATTTATAACATCCAGGCATAAAAGGATCACGTGATGGTTCGCTTCTTCTCTATATTTATAATAATCTCTGCAGCTTCTTCATTTTTACTACAGCTAATAATGAATTCAAAGCTTGGTGCAGTATTCCCTTATATATTCATGATTATAGGGTTTTTACTTGTCAAAAGGAGTAAGTATAGTGATTTGCCAGGTGAGAAAGCTACTTTAGCGGTAGGTGTTATTTTTTTATATGCGTGGTTGATTATTATAAAGATAGTTATTAACTACTATCACATAGGTTCTTTGCATACAAGCGCTGCAGATGTATTTAATTACTTGTTGCCAATAATGGTCTATTTTTATTATTTGAGAATTTCTCGGTGGGATAATGAAACGAGCCTTTTAATTGGCCTCGTTATTTCAGGAATTTATGCAAGTATTTTTTTTGTCTACGATTCCTTGTATAGAATCTTGAATAATGAAGTCCCGGAATTTGCTCGTATGGCATTCCAGTACTCAATGGATATGATGGGACGGGCTGCAGATGAAATGAACCCCGTTAGGATTGCGCCTACTGCACGAGCGATGGGCATAATGACATCACATAGTATGAGTGCAACTTGGATTTCTTTCGGAGCTTTTGCGGCGTTTACCTTGCTAAAAGGCAAATATTTCAACACGATTTTTTTAGTTACAGCATCTCTACTTTTAATTGGATTGAATTACACAGGAATTGTTGCCTTTCTAGCTGTTACCTTTCTTTGTTATTCGGAAAATACCTTTGGCCGGATTCATAATAAAATACATTTAAGAAAATCTGTTTTTAAACGGAAATTATATTTGATGGCTTTCATCGTTGCCGCGCTACTACTCGTATCTCTTAGATTCAAAACTGTGAGTGACCGGATCTTTACCAGTGTCACAACTCAAACAAAATTCATTTTGGATGAAGGCCCGCAAGTGGAACATAGCTATCTCGACTTGATAGGCAAGAATATTATACTTTTTATTAAAATCAGAAGTACGGAAATAGCCCAGTTTGCTATTGGAAACATTCCTTCTGCAAATTCGAATTGGCTGGTTGGGGGGGATATTGGTTTTCTCGATAGTATTAGTCTTTTAGGATTCCCCTTCTGGTTTTTATTGATATCAATATTTGCTTGGGTCTTTATAAAATGGTATCTGAATAAAGGAGATTTGTTGAGTAGTATTAACAACACGGACAGTATTGATCGAAAGCGTTTCCTGATTTCAGTAATACTTTTTTTACTTATTATGGATTTGCATTATAGCGTCTGGATGAATAAATCCATTCAGATTGTGCTTTTTGCTTCATTAGGATTTGGATTGGCAAAATGGGATAGAGGAAGTCAACATGCCTTATGATGTAATTTTCGATTTCTCGGCATCTCCAGTAGGAGGCGGACTTAAAAGGTTGGTTGAGTATATAAAATATTTCGAGCAGTCAAATTATAAGGTTTTGTTTTTGGCGCATCCGGCAACTCGTGGCATTTTGGAAGAGTTTCATGATGTTGAAATTAATTATATCAAACGACCTGCGTGCAGGCGCATATTCGATGATGCAAGTTTTGTAAAGAGGTATAGAGGCAAGGCAAATTGCTTTTTTTCTTATGGTATCCCAATATACCATAAAATGAGTGATTTGGACTGGCTACATATTAGCAATGCCTTACCATTCGCATACAAGGATTGCACGGTGAATTTTCTGGCGCGAATTAAAAATCATTTGTTGTTCGACAAATTTAAACAGAATTCCACGATGCCCGCAGTAGTTTCAGCTGAGTCCTATTTTTCGCTTGATTTGTATAGTACTAAATGTATGCCTCCGAAAGAGTCCTTTATCTTAAGAAACGGCGTCGATTCTTTCATAGGGCCAGCTGGCGCTAAACCGGTAAAAGAATCTGTCATGCTCTGCGTAGGCGTTGAGGGATATAAACGGATAAGGATGGTCTTTAGAGAGTTCAAGAGGCTAAAGAGTCGATTGAATCTTGAGCGGCTCGTTATTGTTGGTAATCCCAAGAAAGTAGATACTGATATTATCTCGGATCCCGACGTTATTGCAACGGGATATATTCAAAATGAGAAACTGACAAGCCTGTATCTGACTTCGAAATATTTCATTTCGGCATCTGAAATTGAAAATTCATCTGTCGCTGTAATCGAGGCGCTAAAATCTGGCGCGATTTGTTTCTTGAGTAAGATACCTTCTCATTTGGAAATGTTTGATACTTGTAAATTGGATCTTGCCGATAAAGATGCAGGAGATGGCTTTTTTATCGTAGATATGAGCAAGGTAAAGGAAGAACAAATACAGACTTGGAAGCAAGTGATTGAATCTATGTGTAAACGGATTGATCTATCAGTACCCGATCCAGAGTAGGAGGATTTATGTTTTCTGGAAAGACTTTGTTGATTACTGGCGGTACGGGTTCTTTTGGCAATGCTGTTTTGGATCGTTTTTTGAAGACCAATATATCCGAAATACGGATTTTTAGTCGGGACGAAAAGAAGCAGGATGATATGCGCCATAAGTACCGGAACGACAAAATTAAATTCTATCTTGGCGATGTGCGTGATTATGACTCCTTGTTTTCCGCAACGCGCGGAGTCGATTTTATCTTTTCAGCAGCCGCATTGAAGCAGGTCCCTTCTTGCGAATTCTATCCTCTCGAATCCGTAAGGACCAACGTCTTGGGAACGGGGAATACTATTGATGCCGCCATAGCCAACCACGTATCAAAGGTGGTCGTTTTGTCGACCGACAAAGCAGTATATCCCATTAATGCAATGGGCATGTCAAAAGCGATGATGGAGAAAGTGATGATCGCCAAATCGAGGGATGTCAAGAAGACAGAAACCCTCCTTTGTGGTACTCGCTATGGAAATGTTATGGGATCGAGAGGCTCTGTCATTCCACTGTTCATCGAACAAATCAGGAGTGGGCAGCCATTGACCGTCACCGATCCTGAAATGACGAGATTCATGATGTCCCTCGATCAAGCTGTGGAGTTGGTGCTGTTCGCCTTCAAGAACGCGGAACAAGGAGACATGTTCGTCCAGAAGGCTCCTGCCGCGACGATCGGGGATCTGGCAGCCGTTATCAACGAACTTTTCGGCGGTAAGGATGAGGTCCGCGTGATTGGTACCCGCCACGGAGAAAAGCTGTATGAAACGCTTCTTTCAAGGGAAGAGGCTGTTAAAGCAGTCGATCTAGGTGGATATTATCGCGTTCCGGCGGACACAAGGGATTTGAATTATGGGCTGTATTTTGAAGAAGGCAACGTGAAAATCAGCCGAACTGAAGAATATAATTCCCATAATACCCATCGCCTCGACCGTGATGGATTGAAACGACTGTTGTTGTCTCTTGATTTTGTAAAGGCCGAGCTAACAGCCCGAGTTGAAGGAGCGTAATCTACATGTATAAGGTAATGACAATTATCGGAACCCGCCCCGAAATTATTAAGTTGTCCAGAGTGTTCGCAGAACTCGAGAAGCATACGAAACACGTATTGGTGCATACTGGCCAGAATTATGATTACGAGTTGAACCAGATTTTTTTCGACGATCTCGGAGTCAAGAAGCCAGACTATTTCCTTAATGCTGTCGGCGATACTGTCGCGCGAACGATAGGCAATATCCTGGCTACCGCGGATGATGTTATGGCCAAAGAGCAGCCGGACGCCGTCTTGGTATACGGAGATACGAATAGTTGCCTCGCCATCATCTCCGCAAAGCGCCGTAAGATCCCGATTTTCCATATGGAGGCCGGCAACCGGAGTTTTGATCTGCGTGTTCCAGAGGAAATCAACCGAAAGATAGTCGACCATACTTCGGATATCAATATGACTTTAACTGAACACGCTCGTCGGTATCTGCTTTCGGAAGGCATCAAGCCAGAGACCGTATTTAAAATCGGTTCTTCAATGAAAGAAGTTTTCAATTATTACCGAGTAAAGATCGATATTTCGGATGTGCTAGAGCGGCTGGAAATCCAAAAACGCAAATATTTCGTCGTCAGCGCTCATCGCGAAGAAAATATCGATGATGAATCGAATTTCAACAATTTAGTAGATACATTGAACCAGCTGGGCGAGAAATACCGAATGCCTTTAATTTTTTCGACGCATCCGCGAACTTTGAAGAGGATTAATGAGAGAGGGATTGTTTTTAACGAATATGTGCGTGTACTGAAGCCGTTAGGTTTTTTTGACTATAACAAGCTTCAGCTTTCGGCGTTTTGCGTAATTTCCGATTCGGGAACCATTTTTGAGGAGTCTTCAATCTTGGGTTTTCCCGCAGTCACAATAAGGAACGCGCATGAGCGGCCAGAAGGGGTCGATGTTGGAACACTGATCATGTCCGGCCTTGAGAAGGAAAACGTCGTGAATTCGATCGAAATCGTAGTCGGGGATCATGACTCCGGCTATCGCCCAAGACTGATTCCCGATTTCGATGTTGATGATGTCTCCAAAAAAGTTTTAAGAATAATTTTCAGTTATATTCGTTATATAAAACGTACTGTGTGGAAGGAGTAGGTATGGCTAGGATACTGATACTCGGTGCGGATGGTATGGTTGGCCATATCGCAAGAATTTACTTATCGGAAAAGGGTCATGAAGTTCTTGCCGTTGCTCGGAGTAATTCTCACGATTGGTCTTATCTCGATGTCGAAAATGAAGTGGCTTTACTCTCCTATATAGCCAAAACAAGGCCCCAGATTGTGGTTAACTGCATAGGAATCCTCATCAAGGATTCAGAACAAGACCCTGAACGGGCTATTCGTTTGAATTCTTTGTTGCCCCAGGTGCTCTCCCGTATGGGGGATTCGATGGGGTATCGACATATTCATGTGAGCTCGGATTGTGTCTTTTCTGGTGATCATGGCCCGTATAGCGAAGGCGATCGGAGGGATGCCGAAGAGGTGTATGGCCGGACCAAAGCGCTAGGTGAAATTGACAATGACAGGGATCTCACGATTCGGACCTCCAAGGTAGGTCCTGAGTTGAAGCCTGGTGGATCTGGTCTTTTCAACTGGTTTATGACTCAGCATGGAACGATAAAAGGTTATACAAAAGCTTTGTGGGGCGGGGTTACTACTCTAGAAATGGCCAAAGCTATCGATGTGGCAATCGTAGAAAAAACCACCGGTTTAGTACACTTGACGAATGGTACGCCTATTAGTAAATACGATTTGCTATCGCTATTTAAAGAAATATGGAGGCGAGATGACATTATAATAGAGAAGGATGATACCAAATCTTCTGACCGTAGTCTTGTCTGTGTTAGGAAAGACTTCAAATATCGAGTTCCGTCCTACCGTACGATGCTCGAGGAGATGAAATCATTTATGTCAGCGCACCAGGAGCTCTATACATTTTATGAAAAAAATTCTACTAGTAACTGAATACTTTTGGCCGGAAGAATTTATAATCAACGACTTTGCAACGTTAGTAGCAAGCAAGGGATATCAGTTGACTGTTCTAACAAGTCAACCTTCATACCCGTTAGGTCGTATGGCTTCTGGATACAGAAATAAGCTTTTTTCAAAGGAGATATGGGGACAAGTTGAGATTTTTCGACTAAAAACTATACTTGGTTATAAAGAAAGCATTATAAATAAAATATTGAATTATCTATGGTTCGCATCGTTCGGTTCTTTGGCTACATTGTTTCTTCCCAGGCGATATCATAGTGTACTTATTTATCAAGTCGGGCCATTAACTGCTGCTATTCCTGGCATCTTATATGGGAAAATCAGGAATGTTCCCGTATCAATATGGACCCAGGATGTTTGGCCTGACACAGTTTATGCATATGGCTTCAAGCAAACTCGTTTACTGTCAACTTTTCTAGACGGTTTTGTCAGGTTGGTTTACCGCTCGGTTAATTATATATTTATTTCATGTACTGGATTCGAACGCGTGCTAAGAAGATTTACAAAAAAAGAAATGGTATATACTCCCAACTGGCCTCTATCGCAGTTCGTCTCAGATGAGAAATTTATCAATCGGGAAGCGGTTCCAGTTTTTCTTTTTGCTGGAAATGTTGGCAAAGTCCAGAATTTGGAAAATGTAATCAAGGGATTTGCTTTAGCGCTCCGGCATCAAGAATTCAAGGGAGTGTTGCGAATCGTAGGAGATGGATCAGCGCTAGATGAGCTAAAACAGCTGGCCATGGAAATTGGTGTCAAAGTTGATTTTGCTGGTCGTAAGCCTTCTTTCTTGATGAATGAAGAGTATAACCGGGCCAGCTATCTGGTATTATCTTTAGCAAATGATCCAATTTTTAGATTAACTGTACCATCAAAATTTCAAATGTATTTATCAGTAGGAAAGCCGATTCTCTGTGCTGCGGAAGGAGAAGTGAGAAATTTGGTTAATTCACTAGACCTTGGCGTGGACTCGGATGCTGATTCTATCGAATCAATTTCCAAAGCATTCATAGCTTTATCAAATTCCTCAGAATTTGATCGGGCAAGATGGCAAAAAAACGCTAAAATCGCAATACTTGACGCTTTTGATAGGGAGAAAATCGTGGATTCTGTCTTGAATTCCATGAGTGCTAAACTGCTGTAGCAGAATTATTGATAAGACTATAATAAAACCAATAGACTTGCGTTATAGGGGGTGAAAATGAAAGGTATGATTCTTGCAGGTGGATCCGGAACACGATTATATCCCATTACTTATGCTATATCGAAACAGATCCTGCCTGTATATGACAAGCCGATGATTTATTACCCGTTGTCGGTCCTTATGCTTGCCGGCATTCGTGAAGTTCTGATTATATCTACTCTACGTGATATTCCTGTGTTTCAGGCTTTATTTGGTGGTGGTGAAAAGTTTGGGATGCATTTTGAGTATGCAATCCAGGAAAAACCGCGTGGCTTGGCAGATGCGTTTATTGTTGGCGAGAAATTTATTGGAGACAGTTCGGTTGCGCTAGTGCTTGGTGATAATATATTTTACGGACATGGCATGACTGGAGTTTTAAAAAGCGCTGTTAAGCGAAGTAAAGGCGCGACTATTTTTGGATATTGGGTGAAGGATCCTACTTCGTACGGCGTGGTAGAGTTTGATAATAATAATAAGGCTGTATCTATAGAAGAAAAGCCTGCATGTCCGAAATCAAATTTTGCTGTACCCGGTTTGTATTTCTATGATAATAGTGTGATAGATATCGCGAAAAATGTTAAACCATCCGCGCGTGGTGAAATTGAAATAACCTCAGTTAACAATGAATATTTGATAAGACAACAACTTCATGTAGAACTGCTTGGTCGGGGAACCGCTTGGCTGGATACCGGAACCTATGATGGTTTGCTTGAAGCCGGTAATTTTGTAGAGGCCATTCAAAAACGGCAAGGCTTGTATGTGGCTTGTATTGAAGAAATCGCATACCGTAACGCTTGGATATCAGCTGATCAATTAGCAACACTGGGTGATGGTATTAAAACAGAATATGGCGAGTACTTAAAATACATTGCCAGAGCAGGGCGATGAGTATGGCGATTATAACAACCACATGTTACATTAATGGACTATTAGAAATACAGCCCAAAGTTTTTGGCGACCAGCGTGGGTATTTTCTGGAAACTTATAGTCAGAGAGATTGTTTTGAGGCAGGTTTGGATGCTGTCTTTGTACAGGATAATCAGTCTTTTTCACGAAAAGGCATTCTGCGGGGGCTGCATTTTCAGAAAAAATATCCACAGGGTAAACTTGTGCGTGCTATCATGGGTGAGGTTTTTGATGTTGCGGTGGATCTGCGTACATCATCGCCGACTTACGGTAAATGCTATAGCGTAATCTTATCAGGAGAGAAACAGAACCAGTTCTATGTGCCGCCCGGGTTTGCGCATGGCTTTGTTGTACTTTCTGATACAGCACTTTTCGCTTATAAATGTACTGATTATTACCATCCTGAGGATGAAGGCGGGATTCGGTGGGATGATCCTGCGCTGGCTATAGACTGGCCGCTAAAGGAAGTGTTAGTCTCTGCTAAAGATGCTGATCTTCCTTTCCTCAAGGATATTCAAAGTCCGTTTAGCTAAAAAAGGATTTTATTATGGTATGGTTGATCGGAAATAAAGGTATGCTTGGTACTGAGTTGTCGGAGCTGCTTATAGCCCGGAGTATTGAGTTTATAGGTACGGACAGGGAAATTTCTATCCTGGATCCACGCGCGCTTGTTGAGTTTGCAAGTGGGAAAAATATTACTTGTATTATAAATTGTGCTGCGTATACTGCTGTTGATAAGGCAGAAGATGAGGAAGAACTGGCACGTGAATTAAACGCTAAAGGTCCATATAATATTGCCTGCCTTGCAAAACAACTTGGTGCCAGATTTATTCATATTTCTACTGATTATGTCTTTGCTGGTACAGGATCCCAAGCTTATACCGAAGATATGCCAGTTGCGCCGGTGGGTGCCTATGGCCGCACCAAAGCTGAAGGTGAGCAACTTATACAATCTGAGTGTCCTGACGCAATAATCGTGCGTACAGCTTGGCTATATGGAAAACATGGACCAAATTTTGTCGAAACCATGCTTAGACTGATGAAGGAACGCAGGCGTATTGGAGTAGTAGCGGACCAGTATGGCAGTCCAACTTGGGCTTTCGATCTTGCAGCAATGCTTGCCAATCTGGTTGTAATGGATACGCTGCCTTGCGGGATTTATCATTATTCAAATGAAGGGCAAACTACCTGGCATGGCTTTGCAAAAGAAATTAACCGTGTAGGAACTGAAGCCGGTATATTGTCGCACCGCTGTGAGATTGAAGCATTAACAAGTGATCAGTATCCGACAAAGGCACAGCGGCCGGCTTGGTCAGTACTGTCCAAGCACAAGATCAAAAGCATCGGGATTCGTGTACCCGACTGGCAGGAAAGCTTAAAAAACTACATTTATAATCTTTATAGAAAGGGTTTATGATGCGCACATTCAATACATTGCTTGTAACCGGTGGTGCCGGATTTATCGGTTCAAACCTTATTCGCTACCTGCTTGATAAAAAATCCGGTTTTTCGGGCCGTATTGTTAACCTCGATGCGCTTACCTATGCCGGAAATCCGGAAAGTCTGGTAGATATTCAAACTACTTTGGGCGGTACGCGCTATTTTTTCGAAAAAGCCGATATTTGCGATCGTGCTGTGGTCGAAGCCTTGTTCGCTGCATATGAAATTGATGCCGTGTGCCATTTGGCTGCAGAGAGCCATGTCGATCGCTCTATTCACGGACCGGAAGCCTTTATTCGCACTAATGTTATGGGTACATTTACCCTGCTGGATGTAGCTCGACAACACTGGAAGGACCGTACCGATGTCTTGTTCCATCATGTAAGTACCGATGAAGTGTTCGGCTCCTTGGGCAGTACCGGCTATTTTACCGAAACCACTCCGTACGATCCCCGCTCGCCTTATTCGGCCAGTAAGGCTTCTAGTGATCATCTTGTTATGGCTTACCACCATACTTACCACATGCCGGTAACGCTTACCAATTGTAGTAACAATTACGGTCCATATCAGTTCCCCGAGAAACTTGTACCGGTAATGATACTGAACATGCTGGAAGCGAAACCTTTGCCGGTCTATGGTGACGGCAAGAACATCCGCGACTGGTTGTATGTAGAGGATCATAACTCTGCCGTCTGGACAGTAATGCAGAGGGGGCAGCTTGGCCACACTTACAACATTGGTGGCGAAAATGAGTGGGAAAATATTAAACTGCTCGAACGACTTATGGATCTGGTAGCGCAGGAGACTGGCAAGCCTGTTGCAGAGTATCGCAAGCTTATTACCTATGTAAAGGATCGGCCTGGGCACGACCGGCGCTACGCCATAGATTGTTCTAAACTGAAAAAAGAGCTTGGCTGGCAACAGTTGCATAATTTTGACGAGGGTTTGTTAAAAACCGTACGATGGTATCTAGCGAATCCGGAGTGGATACAGCATGTCCGCTCCGGAGAGTATCGTAACTGGATTGAAACCAATTATACGCAGCGCTAACCAATTGCATTAAAGGAGTACTATAAACATGGAAGAAACTCGAACAATAGCAAATCCAGCCCGAAATGATGAAATATCATTGGTAGATATTCTGGCTGTTTTATTGCGCTGGCGTTGGCTTATCCTGGGTATAACATTGGCAAGTATGCTTATTGCGGGCTTGTTGGTTATTTGGCTACCCAATCGGGCCCAACGGCTTTCTGTTGAAGATCAGACTTATGAAGCTGTCGTATCAGCGCGCATTTCCAATAGCGTGCTTGTTTTTGCAAAAGCAGAGTTGGTGGAAGATATCCTGCAGCAGACGCTTAACGACCCTACTACCATTTTGGCAGCACTGCGTATTGCAGGAATAGAACAGTTGGATTCGGTTAATCTGGCCAACCAGAATGATGATCAACTGTTGTATGCCATCCGCCGCCGGTTTGTAGAAAACAAATCTCTTACTGGGTCTGCCTTGCACGATGAACAACGTGTTTTTTTCACCGAAAAAGCCAAGGGCGGTTTTACTGTTTCAATCACCTACAAAGATTCTGATGCTGCCAAGAATTTCTTGCTGGGGATTATTGCCGAAACCAACAAGCGCATGAGTGTACTGCTTAATTCTACGGCACAAGCCGAGGTATACAACTTCGAAAAAATAATGACCATAGATTATCCCCGCGAGGTAATCGAGCAGAATCTGCTGCAGACCTTCAACCAATATAGTGCGGCCAGCCGTTTTCTGGCTGGGGCCGAGCAGACTTTATCGCTTATCCAGGATCCCTATGTACTTATTCCAGCTTTTGATCTGGAAACCGTCCGCAAAAATATTCTAAAAAAGGCTATTATCGGCGTGGCTGCTGCATTTTTTATGGCTGTGTTTCTGGCCGTCGTGCTACAATGGATTGCGGCAATAAAGGCCGACCCGGCAGCCAGGCAGAAACTACGGGCTGCCTTGGGTAAGCCTGTTGTCTGATATTTATTGAACGGCTTATAAAGACTGTCCACCCTGGGCGGTCTTCTTTTTTTTGCCAGTTTGAGTTATGCTCTTGCTTGGAGCCTATACCATTGATTGTACCGATTTTAGCCTGGCGTAATCTCTTGCGTCATACCAGAAAAACCGTTATGCTGGCCAGCCTTATCATACTTGGCCTGGCCAGTTTATTTACTGCCAATGCCGTTTTCGAAGGCACCAACAGCGGCCTTGAGCGTTCTTTTATCGGCAGCCTTACCGGCAATGCCGCGCTAAGTCTGCAGTCAGGCGCGGCCTTTAGCTTGCTGGGCAGCGAAGTGCCCATAGTAAGCGAGTATGAAGGCATTCCGGCTATGGTTAATCATGCCGGAGCTTTGGCTGTATTGGCCGGGCTGCCCTCCTTGCAGTCTGCCGCATCCATTGTTTCGGCTGCGGCGCAGCTGAGCGTAGGCGGCTATGCCCAGGCCGTACCGCTGTTCGGCATAGATCCGGACAGCTATTTTGATGTTTGTAGTGACATCAGTATTGATTCCGGCTCGGTGCAGCAGTTGCAACAGGGTGGTGTGCTTATCAACACTGTTCTGGCCAGGCGCATCGAGCAAGTGTTGGGCCGGCCTTTGGTAGCGGGCGAGCCGATAACCTTTAGCATGTATGTGGGCAACACCTTTCGGGTGCGCAGTGCACCCTTCGCCGGTGTGCACCGTTATGTAAGTTCTACCGAATTGCTGGACAGGGTTGTACTGGCCGATCTGGTAACGGTACGTTCCCTAGCTAATTATACCCTGGGCTATGGTTCTGAGGAAACAGCCGGATCGGCACCGGTCGAAGACCTATTCAACATGGATGATCTTTTCAGCAGCAATAATGACTTGGCTGCGGCAGAAAGTCCCGGTATCGACCTGGCGGCATTGGAAGCGGAGCTGGCCGAAACCGCAGAACGTGATGCCCTGGCACTTACCGATGCCGGTGCCTGGAGTTTTATTCTGTTAAAAGCCAAAGAAGGCCAGGCGGCCGCCTTACAGCGGGAGCTGCGACATGCATTTAGCGCACAACCGGAGTTCCGTGTGTTGTCCTGGCGCAGCGCAGCCGGCAGTACCGCCCTGGCCATGTTTGCCGTGCAGATGGTTTTTTATATTGGGCTTGGCTTTGTGGCTATGGGGGCTGTCTTGGTAATCATGAATGCGCTGGTAATTTCGGTGCTGGAACGCAGTTCGGAAATAGGCACCATGCGCAGCCTAGGAGCTCCGGCAGGTTTTATCCGCGGGCTGTTTGTGGCAGAATCAATGATGCTTACCACAGGTGCAGCCGTCCTGGGGCTGCTGCTGGGACTGCTGTTTGTGTCTCTTATACAAAAAGCCGGCTTTAACCTAAGTAACCCCTTGCTTGTAAGCCTGTTTGGCGGCAGTACTCTGCGGCTCCGCATAACACTTTTCAGCGCATTGCTGCATCTGGCACTGGCTATGGCTGTAGGTGCCTTAGCCTGGATCTATCCAGTGGCTCTGGCTATGCGCGTGCAGCCGCTGACTGCCATGAACAAGGGGTAATGTTTGGTCGTATTTTTCATGGCACTACGCAGCCTGCTTCTTCAGCGAAAACGCTATATGCTTATGGCCCTGGCAATTATGGTGGGCTTTGCCCTTATTACCCTTATCCATGCAGCTACTTATGGAGCCTTGGAAAGCGTTAAAAACAAAGCCGCACGCTATTTTTCTGGGCATATCAGCATTACCGGGTACAATAGTTTTACTTCTGTTCTCCAAGATCCTCATAAACTTATGGGAACCATTGCATCCTCGAACCTGCCCCTACGTACGGTAGCTGCACGTACTATTTACTACAATACCAATGCGGCGCTTTTTTTTGCCGGTGAAACAGTACGTCAGCGCCGCCTGATAGGTGTTGATTTTGAAGCCGAGTATCAAGAGCTGCACACCATGGATTTTTCAGAAGGCTCGCTGGACGGGATGCTGCAGGATGGTACAGATGGTATTCTACTCAGCCAGGCGGCGGCCGATATTCTGGGTTGCCGGGTGGGCGATGATGTGCTTCTGTATCTAACATCCGACAGTGGCCAATACAACACCTCTACTATGTACGTACGCGGAATCTTCCGTGAGACCAGCCTGTTCGGCTATGTGGCTTACGTGCGCCAGGCCGACCTTAATCGGCTCTTGTTACGAAACCCTGCAGCAGCTACCGACCTGGCTCTGTACCTGCCTGCCAGTGCAAATCCAAAACAAGTTGTAGCCGCTTTGCTGGATTTGTTGGGGCCAGAAAGCCGGGCGTTGCCCTATATGCCCAGCAAGTCTGCTCTGAATGAAGCGCTTAGCCGGGTAGACTGGTCGGCTGGTCCGGTTTTGGCTGCCCTTACATTGGATGCTCATCTGGAGCAGATAACCAGCATACTGGATGCCTTTTTGGCCGTAACCTGGTTTATCCTGGTGGTGTTCATACTCATAGTAATGGCCGGTATTGTAAATACCTACCGGGTTTTAGTATACGAGCGCACCCGCGAGATCGGTACTATGCGCGCCATGGGCATGAAGCGCGCAACGGTGAGGCAGATGTTTTTGGCAGAAGCCGCCATGCTGGCCCTGGGTGCTTCGCTGGCTGGTTTTGGGCTGGGTATGCTGCTGTTGCAAGGTTTTAGCTTCATTGATTTGGGTAGTTTTAGCGGAGCCGGGCTGTTTACCGAGGCTGGCCGGCTAGTGCCCTATGTAAATGCCGGTATGGTGGGGCTAACCTTTTTGCTGATGTTGGTTGCCGTAGTCCTGGCTGCTGCCGGTTCGTCCAGCCGGGCTGCCGCCATTACGCCGGCAGAAGCCCTGCGTAGCAATGATTAAGTCTGAAAGGATATAGACATGAGTTTACAACAACCGAGGCTGTTTCTGTGTTTGCTCTTGCTTGCGGCAGCGGTTTTTCCCTTCTGGAGTCAGACCCCTGCCGCAAGCCCCCAGCAATTACTGGAGGCCGTAGACCGCATGGTCATCTTTGACGATACCGACGTATCAGCCGAATATACCATCACAAAGCGCGACCCCGGCGGCGCTTCCACCACTACCGTAGCCACCATATTCCGGCGTGATCGTTCTGGGCAGTTTCTGATTCTGATTCTGGAACCGGTGGTAGACAAGGGCAAGGGCTACCTGAAGCTGGACGATAACCTGTGGTTGTATGATCCAGTAGGCAAAACCTTTACCTTTACCAGTGCGAAAGAACGTTTCCAGAACTCCAGTGCACGTAATTCCGATTTTAGCCGCTCCAACTTTGCCAAGGATTACCGGGCAGTTGGCAGCAGCCGTGAGCAGCTGGGATCCTTCAGCTGCACGGTATTGCAGTTGGAAGCTTTGAACGATACGGTATCTTTTCCTAAAATGAAGATCTGGGTTTCGGACGACCAGCTGATACGCAAGATGGAAGATTATAGTCTGTCTGGCCAATTGATGCGTACCACAGCAATTCCCAGCTATCAACGAGTTGGTGCGCGCTGGCTGCCACTGAGCATGGTGTTGCTGGACCATCTGCATTCGCGCCGGATCAACGACCGCATCGAGTACGAACGTACCACCATCAGCATTGCCAAACCCTCATTGACGGCCCTGCCGGACAGCCTGTTTACTAAGGAGTATCTGGAACGGGTAAACCGATGAACAAAGCCGTTGCGCACTTCAGCTTGGTACTATTGCTGTGTTTTTCTGCCGCTGCGGGCGTAGCTGCCCAGGATAGTTCTAGTGAGCTGGACGACCTGTTTGCCACCCCACCGGCCGATATCGTGGCCGAGCAGCCGGAGGTAGACCATCGCGCTGCCTATGAAACTGCCGAGACTGTAAAAGTTATCGGCAAATTCAGTGCTACCGGTGGTGTGGCTGGCGGCTGGCAGGCCTGGGATATGTTTAATAATCCGGCTGCCAGTTTCGACGGCAGTATCGGGCTAACTTCTACTGCCAGCGTCAGCTTCGATGCACGCCCCGATCCGCGTTTTCGGGTATTCGGTTCTTTTAGTGCCGGGTTTGACCCGTTGGCCGGTGCTGCCGGCTGGAGCGCTCCGGCTATTAGCGAGCTGTATGCCGACTATATTTTGGCCGACACGCTGTATACCCGGCTGGGTAAGCACAGCAGCGGCTGGGGCCAGGGGCGCCTGCTTAACCCTGCCAACCTGATGGCCGACAGCGGCAGTAATTACCATATCCGTTTTTCGCTGCCGGCCTGGAACGGCTTTAACCTGGTGCTGCTAAGCAACAAGGCGGTTTCGTACCAGCAGCTGGTGTATGCCGCTAAGGCCGACTTTATATTGCTGAATACGCTGATAAGCCCGGCACTGCGCTTTAACTGGAATGACGGCCTAAAAAGTGCGTTGTCGCTTAAAAAGGTGGCTTTTAAGACTGATTTGTTTGCGGATGTAGTATTGCACAGTGGTACG